>LWDU01033822.1_pt1 | contig 20420 bp, 16 predicted proteins | sample 727161 | NCBI WGS metagenome assembly LWDU01 (sample SAMN04566230, study PRJNA314399) | hydrothermal vent metagenome | isolation source: deep sea hydrothermal plume seawater | place: Mexico: Gulf of California, Guaymas Basin | collected 2004-07-11
TTAGAAAATTTTTTGAAGTTGATAAAGAGCATTTAGTTACTTATGGATTGAGTGTATTAGCAAAAGAGCAATTAATAGCTTCAAAATATGCAAAAGAAGCTATTAAAAAATATAACATTGATGGTAGCAAACCAATGCCTACAAAGCTATAAAATGTCAGATAAAGAAATTAAAGTTCCAAATATTGGCGAATTCAAAGAAGTTGAAGTAATTGAAGTATTGATCTCAAATGGCCAAACAGTATCAGCAAATGACCCACTAATCACAATAGAAAGTGATAAATCTAGCGTTGAAATTCCAGCAGCTTTTGAAGGAAAAGTTAAGTCAGTAAATGTTAAAGTGGGAGATAAGGTTTCAGAGGGGGATGTAATACTAATTTTAGAAAATAGTGAAAAAATTAAAGAAGGTGTTGAAGAGCAGCCTAAAATTGAAAAAGAAGAAACAAAATCTAAAACTAAAAAAGAAACTATCGTTAATGAAATTCCAAAAAAAAATTTTTTAGAAAAAAACACTTCAGGATTATCTTCTGCTAGTCCTAAGACACGTAAATTTGCACGAGAGCTTGGTATAAATATTAATCAAATTTCTGGAAGTGAAAGACAAGGAAGAGTTGTAGAGAATGATATAAAAAAATTTGTATCATCTAAAATTAATAAAATTTCGGAGGAAAAAGGAACCGAACTGAAAATAATTACAAGTGAATTTTCTCATTCTGATTTTGGAGAAGTTGAAGTTAAAGACATGCCAAGAGTTAAAAAATTGACATCAACTTATTTGACAAACTCTTGGACAAAAATACCTTATGTAACTAATCATGATGAAGCAGACATAACTGAAATGGAAGAGTTTAGAGAATCTCTTACAGACATATATACAGGAGAAAAAAAAAAGATTACTCCGTTAGCATTTATTGTTAAAGCTTTAGTTCCATCATTAAAAAAATTTCCAAGTTTTAATTCATCGATCGATGATATCGAAAATGGAAAAATTACTATGAAAAAATATTTTCATATTGGAATCGCAGTAGATACACCACATGGTTTAATGGTACCTAAAATAAGGAATGTTGATAATAAAAATATAGGACATATAAGCAATGAACTAAAAATTGTTAGTGATCAATGTAGAAATTTAAAGATAGATAAAAAAGAATTTTTTGGAGGATCTATGACGATTACTAGTCTTGGAGGTATTGGAGGTTCATTTTTTACTCCAATAATAAATTATCCTGAAGTTGCAATTTTAGGAATAGGAAAGTCTCAAAAAAAACAAGTTTTTATTAATGGTAAATTTCAAAAAAGAACTATGCTACCGATCTCCTTATCATATGATCATAGAATAATAGATGGAGCCGAAGCATCAAGATTCAATAATGATCTAAAAGAAAATCTTGGCAAAAACTTTGCCTATAAATTAGCTATATAAATATTTTTATGACAAAAACAGTTTCATTATTAAGTGCTTTGCTGTGCACTTTTATTTGGGGAACTACATTTATAGCTCAAGATACAGGCATGGATGATATTGGTCCTTTTACATTTAATGCAGTTAGGTTTTTTGTTGGCTTTTTAGTCGTGGCGCCACTATCTTTTATTTTTGAAAGAAAAAATTTTTTAAAATCGATAAAGAGAGATAAAAAAACATTTACCAACTTAGCTATTTTGATTGGTATGTCTTTGTTTTTAGGATCAGCGCTCCAGCAAGTGGCTTTGATCTATACAGATGTTGCTAATGCTGCATTTTTTACTATTTTTTATGTACCGATGGTTCCGCTTATTATTTTTTTTATGTACAAAAAACCTATTCATTGGAGTATTTGGCCATCTGTTTTTCTTTGTGTAATGGGTGGATATCTTTTGACTAATTTTTATAGTGCAGCAGTTAGAATTGGTGATGCTCTTGTAATAATTGGTGCTTTTTTCTGGAGCACACATATTATTTTTACTGGTAAAATTATAGAGAATCATAATCTTCCATTAACAATAGGTGCAATTCAAACTTTAATTGTAGCTTCATTATCATTAGTAGTTGGATTAATATTTGAAAATTTTATTTGGTCGAATATTCTTAAAGAAAAATTTCAAATTTTATATGCTGGAGTTCTATCTGGCGGCCTCGCTTTTGTCTTACAGATATATGCACAAAAAAATATCTCCCCTGCCCCCTCAGCGATAATATTCTCTCTAGAAGGAGTTTTTGCAACTATTGCTGCGTGGTTTTTGATAAATCAAATTTTAGATATAAATAATTTAATTGGATGCTTATTTATTTTGATTGGAGTATTATTTTCTCAATTACTTCCATTATTAAGAAAAGATTAAAAATATATAATTTTAAATAAAATTATTGCAATAATAATTCTATAAATTACAAAAATATTTAAAGAAAATTTATTTATATAATTAAGAAAAAATTTTACAGTGAAGAAAGAAAAAATAAAAGAAAGAATTATTGCTAAAAATACAAGATAGTTAATTTCAAAACTTTGTTTAAAAATATCTTTTAAGCTTAACACACTTGCTGCAGTCAATGCTGGTATAGCCATTAAAAATGAAATTTTACCTGCATCAACTCTGTTAAATTTAAAAATTCTTGCAGCCGTCATCGTGATACCCGCTCTACTTACACCTGGTATTAATGCTAAAACTTGAAATAACCCGATATACAAAATTGTTTTTAAATTTAAGCTGGATGATATTTTTTTATTAAATCTATTCTTATCAGCAAAAAATAAAATTATTCCAAAAATTAATGTTGTCCAAGCAATTATTTCTATATTATCTTTTAATAGATAAATTAGATTTGTAGTATAAAGAATATATCCAGCTATTATAATTGGAATAGATCCGATAATAATTAATGATAATAATTTTCGATTTTTTTGAAGATCTAACAACTCTTTCCTAAAGAAAAAAATAATTGCTAATAAAGATCCAAGATGAAGACTTACATTGATCATTAATGAATTAGATTCATATTCAAAGATTATTCCAATAATATTTAAATGAGCTGAAGAACTTATAGGCAAGAATTCAGTTATACCTTGAACAAGTGATAGAATCAAAATTTCGATTAAGTTTGAAAGCATTTTCCTTGGTAACTTAAATACTACTTAAACAAAACAATTTCATGGCAACATAACAGTCATGTAATAAATAGAATCTCTATAATTTACAAGATTTTAGACTTATAAGAGTCATAATTATTGACCTTGTTTCTCTTTTATTATTGATAATCATAAAGTATGTTCACTAAATAAAAGATAAAATATGACCGATAAAATGCTAAAATTTGTAAAAATAGGTCAACAAGCACCACCTAAAAGAAAGATTGTTACTAGAAAAAAAGATTTTAATGAAATTTATAAAGATTTTATCCATGAAAAAGCGAGTGAACAATCTAGTAGATGCTCACAATGTGGAGTTCCTTTTTGCCAAGTGCATTGTCCATTAAGTAATAATATTCCAGACTGGTTGAAGCTTACTGCAGAAGGAAGACTAAAAGAAGCTTACGAACTATCTCAAAGCACTAATAATATGCCTGAAGTTTGTGGAAGAATATGCCCTCAGGATAGATTGTGTGAAGGCAATTGTGTAATAGAACAATCTGGACATGGAACAGTAACTATAGGTTCAGTTGAAAAATATATTACAGATAATGCATGGGAACAAGGATGGGTTAATCCTATAAAAATTAAAAATGAAAAAAATCAAAGTATTGGGATTATTGGAGCAGGACCTGCAGGACTAGCAGCAGCAGAACAGCTGCGTAAACTAGGATATCAAATTACAGTATATGATAGATACGATAGAGCAGGTGGTTTGTTAATTTATGGAATTCCAAATTTTAAGTTAGAAAAATTTGTTGTTGAAAGAAGAACAAAGTTATTAGAAGAAGGTGGAATAAAATTTATTCAAAATTTTGAAGTAGGAAAAGATGTTACTTTAGATCAACTAAGAAAAAAACATGATGCACTTTTAATTGCAACGGGCGTTTACAAGGCAAGAGAAGTAGAATTACCAGGAAATGATTTAGGAAATATTTTCCCAGCAATGGAATTTTTAACAGCATCTAATAAAAAAGGTTTAGGAGATAAAGTAGAGTTATTTGAAGATGGAACATTGAATGCTGAAGGTAAAGATATTGTAGTAATAGGGGGTGGTGATACAGCAATGGATTGTGTGAGAACTACAATTAGACAAAACGCTAAGTCAGTTACATGTTTATATAGAAGAGATAAAGAAAATATGCCAGGTTCAGCTAGAGAAGTAGCAAATGCTGAAGAAGAAGGAGTAGAATTTGTTTGGCTATCTAGTCCAAAAGAATTTATTGGTACAAATAAAATTGAAGGTTTGGTTGTAAATAAAATCAAATTGGGAGAACCAGATGATAGCGGTCGGAGAAAACCTGAAGTTCAAAAAAATTCAGAATTTAATATTAAGGCTGATATAGTAATAAAAGCTCTAGGGTTTGATCCAGAAAATCTATCAAAGTTATTTGGTTCTGATGATTTACAGGTAACTAGATGGGGCACATTGAAAACTGATTTTGATACAATGGAAACAAATTTATCCGGTATCTTTGCTGCTGGAGATATTATTAGAGGAGCGTCATTAGTTGTGTGGGCCATTAAAGATGGAAGAGATGCAGCAGTATCTATAAAAAATTTTTTAGAAAGCAAAGAGCTTCAAAAAGAGAAGGTTGCTTAATGAAAAATTACAAAAAAAATCTTAAAATTCTTCAAGATAGTCATGTTTATTCGAAAGAAATGGAACATGATGCTTGTGGAGTAGGTTTAATAGCCTCAACAGAGGGTAAAAAATCAAGAAAAGTAGTTGAGTATGGAATCAACGCTTTAAAGGCAGTTTGGCATAGAGGAGCTGTTGATGCTGATGGAAAAACAGGTGATGGAGCTGGAATCCACTTAGAAATTCCATCTGCTTTTTTTGCCGAAAAAATAGAACTTGCAGGTCATAAACATGATGGTTCAGAAATTTGTGTAGGAATGATTTTTTTACCAAGAAATAATTATGCCTCACAAGAAAGTAGTAGAACTTTAGTTGAAAGTGAACTCACCAAAAGTAATTTTAGTATTTATGGTTGGAGACAAGTTCCTGTTAATCCAAAAGTTTTGGGTGAAAAAGCTAATTTTACAAGGCCTGAAATTACTCAAGTATTATTTAAGCATAATGATAAAACTTTAGTAGGCAAAGATTTAGAGAGAAAAATTTATGAATCTAGAAGAAAAATTGAAAAAGAAGCAACCAGAAATGCTATAGAAGGATTTTATATTTGCTCTCTTAGTTCTAAATCAATTATTTATAAAGGAATGTTTTTAGCCGAGTCTATAGGGGATTTTTATGTAGATTTAAAAGATGAAAGGTTTATTTCAAGATTTGTAATATTTCATCAGAGATTTTCCACAAACACAGCTCCAAGTTGGGATCTTGCTCAACCCTTTAGAGCAATAGCTCATAATGGAGAAATAAATACCCTTAAAGGAAACTATAACTGGATGAAAGTTCATGAACAAGAAATGGAAAGTCCCTTTTTTGATGATATAGAAAATTTAAAACCAGTTATACCTCCTGGATCTTCGGATTCAGCTTCGCTTGATAGTGTTTTTGAATTATTAAATATTTCTGGCCAATCAGTGCCTCTTGCAAAATTAATGTTAATTCCAGATGCTTGGTCTAAAAAAAATAAAACATTATCAAAAGATCACCAACATTTATTTAATTTTTTAAATAGCACAATGGAGCCGTGGGATGGACCGGCTGCAATTGCTGCTACAGACAACGAGTGGGCTATAGTAGCAACCGATAGAAATGGACTACGTCCAATGAGATATACCATCACTAGAGATAAAATATTATGTGCAGGCTCGGAAACAGGAATGGTCGAACTTGATGAAAAAAAAATTGTGACAAAGGGAAGATTGGGACCTGGGGAAATAATTGGAGTAAGAATAGGAAAAGGAAAAGTATTTACAAACAGTGAAATAAAAAACTATTTAGCAAAAGAATTTAAACATTTTAATAATCAAATTGTAGATTTAGATAAGAAATTTCCAATAAAGAATGAAAAATTTGTTTTTTCTGGAGAAGAGCTTAGAAAAAAACAGCATGCATTTGGCTACAGTATAGAAGATTTAGAACTTATTCTTCATCCAATGGCAGAAGACGCAAAAGAAGCAATAGGCTCAATGGGTGATGATACTCCCCTTGCAGTATTATCTGATCGTTATAGACCTCTTTACCATTATTTTAGACAAAACTTTAGTCAAGTTACAAATCCTCCAATCGATTCTTTAAGAGAAAATAAAGTTATGAGCTTAAAAACTCGATTTGGAAGTCTAGGAAATATATTAGATTTTACAAATTTAACTCAAGAAAATATCTATGTTTTAGATAGTCCCATTTTATCAAACTCGCAGCTTGAAAAATTCATTAATTTTTTTGGAAAAAACGTAGTAACGATTGATTGTACTTTTGATAAAAATGAAAATCTTGAAGAGGCTATAGAAAAAATACAAAAAGAATCTGAAATTGCAGTAAGACAGGGCGTTATACACTTAATACTAAGCGATAAAAATATATCTGAAAATAGACTGGCAATTCCAATGTTATTAAGTGTTGGAGCAATAAACACTTATCTTATTAAAAATAAATTAAGAGGCTATGTTTCAATTAATGCACAAACTGGAGAGGCTTTAGATACTCACTCATTCGCAACCCTTATAGGAGTAGGTGCAACAACTGTAAATCCTTACTTAGCTTTAGATAGTTTGTATCAAAGATTTGAAAAAAAATTACTTGGTAAGTTTAGTTATGATGAATGTGTCGAACGATTTATTAAATCGGTAAATTATGGACTTTTAAAAATAATGTCTAAAATGGGAATTTCAGTCATAAGTTCATACAGAGGTGGATGTAATTTTGAAACAGTTGGTTTAAGTAGAACAGTAGCATCAGAATATTTCCCGGGTATTTTATCAAAAATTTCAGGCATAGGTTTAAATGGAATAGAAAGAAAATTAAGAACTATTCACAAAGATGCATTCGAAGGAACGGAATCAGTCCTACCTATAGGAGGAATTTATAAATACAGAAAAAATGGTGAAACTCATCAATATCAAGGAAAACTTATTCATTTATTGCAAAGCGCAGTAGGATCAAATTCTTATGAAGCGTACAAAAAATATGTAGATGGCATTTACAACCTTCCACCAATACACCTTAGAGATTTAATAGGATTTAGAAAAAGAAATTTAAATCCACCTATAGATATTTCTGAAGTAAGTGGAAGTATGTCTCATGGGGCATTATCAAAAGAGGCTCATGAAACTTTAGCAATAGGAATGAATAGGATTAAAGGTGCTTCTTGTAGTGGAGAAGGAGGTGAGGATGAAAGAAGATTTATTAAAATGGACAATGGTGACAGTGCCAGCTCCAGAGTTAAACAAATAGCATCAGCAAGATTTGGGGTGACAATTAATTATTTAAATAATTGTAATGAAATAGAAATTAAAATTGCGCAAGGTGCAAAGCCTGGTGAAGGAGGCCAGTTACCTGGGTTTAAAGTTACTAATGAGATTGCAAAATTAAGATATTCAACGCCTGGAGTAACCTTAATATCCCCACCACCTCATCATGATATTTATTCTATCGAAGATTTAGCACAATTAATTTATGACCTTAAACAAGTTAATCCAAAAGCTAGAGTTGGAGTAAAATTGGTTGCATCATCTGGAATTGGAACAATTGCAGCAGGAGTAGCAAAGGCTAAAGCAGATATAATTTTAATTTCAGGACACAATGGTGGAACTGGAGCAACGCCACAAACAAGTGTTAAGTACGTTGGAATTCCATGGGAAATGGGTTTAACAGAAGCAAATCAGATTTTAACTCTAAATAACTTAAGACACAAAGTTACACTTAGAACGGATGGTGGAATTAAAACGGGAAGAGATGTTGTAATTGCAGCAATGATGGGAGCTGAAGAGTATGGTGTAGCTACTACTGCACTTGTTGCCATGGGATGTATAATGGTTAGGCAATGTCATTCAAATACATGTCCTGTAGGAGTGTGTACTCAAGATAGCAAGTTAAGAGAAAAATTTACTGGCACACCAGAAAAAGTAGTCAACTTATTTACATTTATTGCAGAAGAAGTAAGAGAAATTTTAGCAGAATTAGGATTTAAATCATTAAATGAAATAATTGGTAGAACTGATTTATTAAGACAAGTTAGTAAAGCTTCACCAAATCTAGATGATTTAGATTTAAACCCACTTTTTGTTCAAGCAGATGCCGGAGAGAACCCGAGATATTGTGAATCTCAAGAAATTAATAGTGTTCCCGATACTTTAGATCAAGAAATTATTCCTGAAATAGAAGATCAAATTGGAAAAGTAAAAATAATTGAAAAAGAGTTTATTATAAAAAATACTCATAGAACTGTAGGCACAAGAATATCTCATCATATTTATGAGAAATATGGAAACAATAAATTAGATAATAATTTTTTAACTTTAAAATTTAAAGGTTCGGCAGGACAATCTTTTGGAGCATTTGGAGTAAAAGGTTTAAAACTTATTCTACAAGGAGATGCAAATGATTATGTTGGAAAAGGTTTATCTGGAGCTACTTTAGTAGTTAAACTTTCTGATGAAAGTAATTTAGTTTCTCACGAAAATACAATAGTTGGAAATACAGTTTTATATGGAGCTACCTCTGGAAAACTTTTTGCTGCAGGTCAGGCAGGAGAAAGATTTGCTGTAAGAAATTCAGGAGCAATATCAGTAATAGAAGGTTGTGACTCAAATGCATGTGAATATATGACTGGAGGTACAGTAGTTGTGCTTGGTGGAGTAGGTGATAACTTTGGAGCTGGTATGACTGGAGGAATGGCTTTTATATATGATGCAAATAATGAATTTGAAAAAAGAGCTAATCCAGAGAGTATTGTATGGCAGTTTTTAGAAACAGAATATTGGATAAACTACTTGAAAGGTCTAATTGAAGAACATTTTAATGAAACAAGTTCAAACTTATCAAAAAAAATAATTGAAAATTTTGATAAAGAAATTTCAAACTTTGTTCAGGTTTGTCCAAAAGAGATGATTGATAAGTTAAAAAACCCCATTAGTTTAACGCCAATTATAAAAGAAGTTAGTTAATAAGATTAAATCAAAAAATTATAAAATTAATTTGTCCACAACTTCTACAAGTAAAACTTGTCAAAAAAACATTAATGGAGTGATTTATGAAAGTTTTTTTTTCAATAACGAATCTTATGATCTCAATCTTGTTAAAAAACTTAAAGATGCTGATCATGTTTTGATTTCAATTCCACCAGTAAATGGAATTGATCTAGTAGTAAAAAATTTTTCAAAGGCAATAGAAAATTGTAAGCCAAAATGGATAACTTATTTATCTGCTACCAGCGTTTATGGAGATCATAATGGCGAATGGGTAAATGAAGAAAGTATAACGAAGCCCACATCTTTAAATGGAATTGTAAGAATGGCAGCTGAAAATTCTTGGCTTTCTTTAGGAATAGATAAAAATATTCCAATTCAAATATTTAGATTGTCAGGAATTTATTCTAATACAAGCAATGTATTAGTTAGATTAAAATCTGGAAATATTAATTTGATTAATAAACAAAATCAATTTTTTTCAAGAATTCAAGTTGAAGATATTGGGTGTGTATTATTTAAATCTTTGTCTAGATTTAAGTCTGGAGAAATATACAATATATCTGATGATCAACCATCTTCATCAGAAGAAGTGATATTATACGGAGTTAAATTACTTAATATAGATAAGCCAAAAATTGTTGAAGTTAAAGATATAGGAAGTGAAATGTTAAAAAATTTTTATAAAGATTCAAAAAAAGTTAGTAACAAAAAGATGAAAAGTTTCTTTAATTATGATTTAAAATTTCCAACTTACGTAGAGGGTTTAAGTTACGTTAGAGACAATCTTATTTAGTTCGGTATTAATTTTTTTAAGCTGATGTTTGTTTGACAGACTATGATCACCATTTTTAATAATTATTAATTTTTTCTTAGCATTAGTAAATATTCGTAGAACTTTTCTAGAATAAGCAACTGGTACAACCTCATCTCTACTACCATGAATCATTGTAACATTAATTTTTAAATTAATTTTTTTATTTAAAATTTTATTTTTTTTACCATCTTTTATAAGCTGATAGGTTATAGGGTATTCGAAATTTCCATGTTTTAAGTTATAAATTCCATTTTTAATTGTTTCTTTTTTCATTTTTTTTGTGAATTTTTTCCACATTAAATTTTCTAAAAATTCAGGTGCAGATCCAATTCCTAAAAATCCCTTAATTTGTTTTTTAAAATCTCTAAATTGATTTAATGACAACCAAGCACCCATACTTGATCCAACTAATATAAAGTTATTTTTTTTAATTATCTTTTTAATTGTGTTTTTGATTTCTCTGGACCATTTACTAATATTTCCATTGGTAAATTTTCCTGAAGATTTACCGTGGCCAGTGTACTCTAAAGCAAGAAATCCCAGTTTGTTTTTTTTTGCATATTTGAAAAAAGCTTTTGGCTTGTCACCTTCAATATCAGACATAAACCCATGTAGAAAAACTATATAAAGATTTTTCTTATAATAATTGCTTAAATATCTAATTTTTGCAGTCTTTGATATCTTTAGGTATTTAAATTTATTCATAAAAGTTTGTTACATTAATTTCTTATTATATAGTTCTTTTAAATGTCATCAAAAATAAAAATTTTACAGGTAATTCCAAAGTTAGGATATGGAGGGGCTGAAACTGGGTGTTATGATCTTGCTCATTATTTGCCCGAAAATGGTTTTTGTTCTTACATAGTAACTAGTGGTGGCGAATTACTTAAGTATGTGGACAAGAAAAAAGTAAATGTAATAAGATTGCCAGTACATAGCAAAAATCCAATTTTAATTTTTTTTAACTCAATTATTTTAACGTTTATTATTTTATTTTTGAATATTACAATAGTACATGCAAGAAGTCGCGCACCTGCTTGGTCTTGTTTGCTAGCAACTAAAATTACCAGAAGAAAATTTGTAACAACATTTCATGGAACATATAATTTTAATAGTTCAATTAAAAAATTTTATAATTCAGTAATGTTAAGATCTAATTTAGTAATTGCTGGATCAAACTTTATTTTTTCACACATAAATAAGAATTATTATAAATATTTAAATTCAAAGACAAAATTTTTAGTTATTTTTAGAGGAATTAATATTGACTATTTTGATCCAACAACAACATTAGAGACTGAAAGAGATAAGTTAATTTCTAAATGGAAATTAAAAAAAGATAAAAAAATTATTCTAATGCCTGGAAGATTAACTCCATGGAAAGGACAGGAAATATTTATTGAAGCGGTAAAACTTGTTAATGAAGAATTAGGATATGAAAGTTTTTATGCAATCATATTAGGCAGTGATCAAGGAAGAAATTTATATTCAAAAAAAATTAAAAGGTTATCGGAACAGTATAGGCTAACCAATCAGGTAAAGTTTATAGAGCATTGCAAAAATATGGCTTTAGCTTATAAGATTTCTGATTTAGTAGTTTCGGCTTCAATAAGACCAGAATCCTTTGGAAGAGTTTCTGTAGAAGCTCAATCGATGAAAAAACCAATAATAGCCAGTAATATTGGTGGCTCTAATGAAACTATAGTAAATGATAAAACTGGTTTTTTATTTGATTCAGGAAATTCACACTCTTTAAGTAAAAAAATTTTAGAAGTTTTAAAATTAGATGAATCAACATTGAAATCTATGGGTAATGAAGGTAGAAAAAATATAATTAAAAAATTTAATGTTGAAAAAATGTGTTTTACTACATATTTAGAATACAAAAAATTATTAAATTAAATGCCATTAATTACATTACCAGATGGAAACAGCATTGATTTTCCAAACAAAGTAACAGGATTAGAAGTTGCTAAAAAGATTAGTAAATCTTTATCAAAGCAAGCGACTGTTATTAGTGTTGATGAGGAGCTTAAAGACTTAAGTCATGTTATAGATAAAAACTGTTCTATTAAAATTTTTACCTCTAAAGATAAAGAGGGCTTGGAAACTATTCGTCATGATACAGCTCACATAACTGCAATGGCAGTGCAAGAGCTTTTTCCAGGTACTCAAGTAACTATTGGTCCAGTTATTGAGAATGGATTTTATTATGACTTTTCAAGAAAAGAGCCCTTCACAGAAGAAGATCTAAACCAAAAACAACAAGAGAAGTTTGGAATAGAGATAAAGCAATATCTCATTTTAAAGATAAGGGAGAAATTTATAAAGCTGAAATTATTGAAAGCATTCCACAAGGAGAAGATGTTTCAATATATTTTCATGGAGAATGGCACGACTTATGTAGAGGGCCTCATTTATCTTCAACAGGGAAAATTGGCAAGTACTTTAAATTGACAAAAGTATCTGGGGCATATTGGAGAGGAAATTCAAACAATGAAATGTTGCAAAGAATTTATGGAACAAGTTGGGGATCTCAAAAAGACTTAGATGAATATCTAAAAAGAAAAGAAGAAGCTGAAAAAAGAGACCACAGAAAACTTGGAAAAGAAATGGATTTATTTCATTTTAGGGAAGAAAGCCCAGGCTCAGTTTTTTGGCATGAAAAAGGTTGGAAACTATTTCAAAAATTAGTTGCTTATATGAGAAACAGACAAGAGAAAGCAGATTATAAAGAAGTAAATACTCCTGAAATATTAGATAGAGCTCTTTGGGAAAAGTCAGGACACTGGGAAAAATTTAGAGAACACATGTATACCTCTCAAACTCCTGATGAAAAAGTATTTGTAATCAAACCAATGAATTGCCCTGGGCATGTTCAAGTATTTAACCAAGGTTTAAAAAGTTATAGAGACCTTCCTTTGAGAATTTCAGAATTTGGAAAAGTGCATAGATATGAACCTTCTGGAGCTTTACATGGATTATTAAGAGTTAGAGCCTTTACGCAAGACGATGCTCATATTTTTTGTACCGAAGATCAAATAACAGAAGAATGTTTGATCGTTACAAATTTAATTCTAGATATCTATAAAGATCTTGGATTTGAAAATGTAATGTTAAAATATTCAGATAGACCAGATTTAAGAGTAGGTGATGATAAAGTCTGGGATAAAGCAGAAAAAGCTTTATTAGAAGCTGTTAAGGCGTCTAAACTTGAATATACAATTAACAAAGGTGAAGGAGCATTTTACGGTCCAAAAATTGAATTCGTTTTAAGAGATGCCATTGGTAGAGATTGGCAATGTGGAACGTTGCAAGTTGATCTTAATTTACCTGGAAGATTAGAAGCAACCTTTGTCGATAAAGATGGAACCAAAAAAGTTCCAGTAATGCTTCATAGAGCATTGTTTGGTTCATTAGAAAGATTTATAGGAATACTTATAGAAAATTATGCTGGAAAATTTCCATTTTGGATAGCTCCTTTACAGACAATTGTAATTCCTATTTCAGAAGAGTTTGATGTGTATGCAAAAGAAGTAAATAAAAAAATTAACAATGCAGGAATTATTTCTGAAGTAGACTTAAAAAACCATAATTTAAATTATAAAATTAGAGAACATTCTTTATCAAAAATACCACTTTTATTGATTTGTGGTAAAAAAGAAGTTGACAGTAACTCAGTAACGATTAGAAGATTGGATACTAATAAACAAGAAAATATGGAATTAAACTTATTCTTAAAAACATTTTCAGCTTTAAACAAAGCATCTTCAAACTAAGTGGCAGATTTTAAACAAAATTATTTTCAAAGAAGAGTCAAAGATAGGGGTCCAAAATCTAATAATAGAATTACATCACCTGAGGTTCAGGTTATTGGAAGTGGTGGAGAAAATTTAGGAATACTGAATACTAATGAGGCTATATCAATAGCTAAAGAACAAGGTTTAGATTTAATAGAAATTTCTCCTAATGCAAAACCTCCAGTGTGTAAAATTATTGATATAGGTAAATTCAAATATGATGCGCAGAAAAAAGCTAATGTGTCCCGAAAGAAGCAAAAAATAGTTTTATTAAAAGAAATTAAAATGAGACCAGTTACTGAAACACATGACTATGAATTCAAGGTAAAAAATGCCAAAAAATTTATAGCAAAAGGTGATAAAGTAAAATTTACAATTAGATTTAAAGGAAGAGAATTACAGCATTCACATTTAGGTAGAGAACTAATGGACAAAATAAAAACTGATATGAAAGATATTGGCAAAGTTGAATTGCACCCTAAGTTTGATGGGAAACAAATGATTATGGTTATTCTACCCTTATAGGGCTTAATAGAGGTTGTAAATCTATAGCAATATTTGTATAACACCGCAGAATTATGCCAAAACTAAAAACAAAAAGTTCAGCAAAAAAAAGATTTAAGATTTCAGCCACTGGAAAAGTAATAAGGGCTAAAGCTGGAAAGAGACATGGTATGATTAAAAGAACAAATTCACAAATTAGAAAATTAAGAGGCACAACTACTATGTCAAAACAAGATGGCAAAATAGTTAAATCATATATGCCTTACAGCTTAAGAGGATAAAATGGCAAGAGTAAAAAGAGGTGTAACAAGCCACGCTAAACATAAAAAAGTTTTAAAAGCTGTCAAAGGTCAGTGGGGCAGAAGAAAAAATACAATAAGAGTTGCAAAGCAGGCAATGGAAAAAGCTATGCAATATGCTTATAGAGATCGTAGAACTAAAAAAAGAGAATTTAAATCTTTATGGATTCAAAGAATCAATGCTGGTGTTAGATCCGAAGGATTAACTTATTCAAAGTTTATTAATGGTTTAAATAAGTGCGGAATTAAGCTAGATAGAAAAATATTAGCTGAAATAGCATACGATAGCCCAGAAGCTTTTAAAATAATCGTACAAAAAGCTCAATCAGCACTAAATTAATCTTCACTATTGTTTTTCTTCAGTGAAGAAATAATCTGTAAATATGCCTGATATTAAAAAAATAAAAAATGAATTTCTTTCAAAATTAAAAGAAAATTTAGACTTAAATCAAATCAATCAAATTAAAACGGATTTATTTGGAAAAAATGGACTTGTCTCATCTCAATTTAAACAGCTTGGTAATGTTGCAGAAGAAGAGAGAAAGAAATTTGCATCAGATTTAAATTTATTAAAAGATGAATTACAAAATTTGATTTCATTAAAAATTAACGATATTGAAAAAAAAGAAATTAATCAAAAATTAGAAAAAGAAAAAGTAGATATAACTTTACCTCAAAGACCTTTTTCCCAAGGAAAAATTCACCCTGTATCACAAGTAATTGATGAAATTTCTTCTATTTTTTCTGAAATTGGATTCAGTGTAGAAGAAGGTCCAGATATAGAAAATGAATATAATAATTTTACTGCTCTAAATACACCTGATAACCATCCTGCTCGAGATATGCACGATACTTTTTATCTCGATGATAAAAAAGAATTATTATTAAGAACACACACCTCTCCAGTTCAAATTAGAACTATGATTAAAGATAAACCCCCTTTTAAAATTATTGCCCCAGGAAGAACTTATAGATCTGATAGCGATCAAACACACGCACCAATGTTTCATCAGGTAGAAGGATTACATATAGATCAAAATATTAATATGGGACATTTAAAGGGTTGTTTAAACTATTTTATTAAAGAATTTTTTGAAGTTGATAAAATCAAAATGAGATTTAGACCTAGTCATTTTCCTTTCACAGAACCTTCTGCAGAAGTTGATATCGGTTATGAGATAAAAAATGGAAAAATTGAAATTGGAGAAGGAGATAAATGGTTAGAAATTTTAGGATGTGGAATGGTACATCCAAACGTTCTAAAAAATGTAAAAATTGATACAAAAAAATACCAAGGATACGCATTCGGCATTGGAATAGATAGATTGGCAATGCTTAAGTATGGAATTAATGATTTAAGAGCTTTTTTTGATTGTGATTACAGCCTTAGCAGATGAAAATAACAACTACTTGGCTGAAAGATCATCTTGATACAAAACTCAATGAAAACCAAATTATTGATAAACTAACTGATATTGGTCTTGAAGTTGAAAGTGTAGATAGTCAATCAAATAATTTAGATAGTTTTTTAGTTGCAAGAATAACAAGAGCAGAAAAACATCCTAATGCTGATAGATTAAAAGTTTGTGATGTTGATATAGGAACAAAAAATCCTGTGAAAGTTGTTTGTGGTGCGCCAAATGCCAAAGAGGGCCTATTAACAATTTATGCACCTCCTGGGGCAACCATTCCCAAAAATCAAATGAAGCTAGTAGTAAGTAAAATAAGAGGTGTAACTTCATATGGAATGCTATGTTCAGAGTCTGAATTAAATTTATCAGACGAAAGCGATGGTATTACGGAGCTTTCAAATACAAAATATAATTCAAAAATAGGTAAAAATTATTTTCCAAAAAGTAATTTAAAAGTAATAGATATTTCGATTACTCCTAATAGGGCAGACTGCTTAGGTGTTAGAGGTATTGCTAGAGACCTAGCAGCAGCAGGTGCTGGAAAATTAAGAAATATAAAACAAGAAAAATTAACTAAAAAAAAAAAACAAAATATTCCTATAAAAATAACAAAAGAAAAGAATCAAGGATGTGCTATTTTTGGGAGTTGTTTAGTTACAGGTGTAAAAAATACCGAAAGTCCAAAATGGTTAAAAGAAAAAATTATTTCATTGGGCCAAAAACCTATTTCAGCAATAGTTGATATTACTAATTATGTAATGTTTGATTTAAATAGACCTCTTCATGCATACGATGCTGATAAAATAGATAAGGGCATAATAGTCAGAAATTCTAAAAAGGGAGAAACTTTTAAAGCATTAGATAATAAAGATTATAAACTTGAAAATGAGATGTGTGTAATTTCAGATAATTCTGGAGTATTGGGTTTAGGAGGAATAATTGGAGGAACCAGATCAGGAACAGAATTTGATACTAAAAATGTATTAATTGAAGCTGCTTATTTTAATCCTAGATCAATTAGAAAAACTTCTAAAATTTTAAATATAGAAACAGATGCAAAATTTAGATTTGAAAGAGGAATTGATCCTTTATCAATTGATTTAGGACTTCAAAAAGCTGCTGAATTAATTAAAAATATTTGTGGTGGAGAGATTAGTAAATTAGATATTCAAAAGTCTGAAAATATTAAAAATAATTTAATAAAATTTGATCCAGCCTTATTTAAAAAAATTACAGGATTTCAAATTGATCAAAAAGAAATGATTAAAATTTTAACAAATCTTGGTTTTGGAATAAAAAAAGAAAAAAAAGCCTTAGTTTTAAAAATTCCTTCGTGGAGACCAGATATTGAACAAGAAATAGATATTATAGAGGAACTGGTGAGGATACACGGTTATGATCAAATACGAATTATAGAACCTGAAAAAAATAGAAAGAAATCAACCTTAAATGGTAAGCAAAAATTATTTCACTTTCTTCAACGATCTATTGCTTCTAAAGGTTATTTGGAAACTATCACATGGTCTTTTACTGACTCAAAAATCAATCAATTATTTATTGAAAAAAATAAAGAAATTAAGATTGTAAATCCAATAAGTGCTGATCTTGATGTTTTGAGGAATTCTATTTTTTCTAATTTAATTATATATTTAAATAAAAACTTAGATAGAGGATTTAAAGATATTGCACTATTTGAAATTGGACCTGTATTTTTTGGTTCTCAACCTGGACAACAGGAGACAGTAGTTAGTGGTCTGCGCTCAGGTAAAATTTCGAGATTAAGTTGGATAGAAAAAGATAGAATAGTTGATGTTTTTGATGCTAAAAAAGATGTAATACAAAGTTTAGTTGAAGCAGGATTTAATCAAAATAAACTATATATTGATGATAAAACTCCTAGCTATTATCATCCCGGTAAATCAGGACGTGTATTTTTAAACAATGATAAGAAAAAAGTAGTTGCCTTTTTTGGGGAGATTCATCCAAATATTTTAAAGAAAATAGATATTAAAACAGAGTCATTGGTAGGGTTTGAAATATTTTTAGATAATATTAAACAAACTAAAAAATCATTAAATAATCAAAAAGCACAATATCAATATTCTGATTTTCAAAAATCAGAACGAGACTTTGCTTTTGTTATAAATAAAAACTTTAAAGTACAAGAGTTAATTGAAACAATCTCAAGTGTTGATAAAAATTTAATTAAGGCTGTAAAAGTATTTGATGTTTATCAAGGAGAAAATATTCCTGAAGGGCAAAAATCAATCGCACTAAATGTTATTATTCAGTCTTCAGAAAAAACATTAAAAGATGAAGATCTTGAAAAAATTACCCAACTAATAATTTCTACAGTTGAAGAAAAAACTGGTGCTAAAATAAGATCATAAAAATGAGCACTATTGATAATATTAGAAACTTTGCAATAATTGCCCATATCGATCATGGCAAGTCCACTATTGCTGATAGAATAATTCATAAATGTGGAGGTCTTACCGAAAGAGAGATGAAGGCACAAGTTCTAGACTCTATGGATATAGAACGTGAAAGAGGGATAACTATTAAAGCTCAAACTGTTAAACTTAATTATAAAGCTAAAGATGGTAAAGATTATATCTTAAATATAATTGATACACCGGGCCATGTCGATTTTAGTTACGAGGTAAGCAGGTCTTTATATGCATGTGAAGGATCAATATTAATTGTTGATAGTACACAAGGTGTGGAAGCACAAACTTTAGCTAACGTTTACCAAGCTCTAGATATTAATCATGAAATTGTTCCAGTTTTAAATAAAATTGATTTACCTGCATCGGACTTAGAAAAAACAAAAAAACAAATAGAGGACGTAATAGGTATTGACACAAGTAATGCTATACCTTGTTCGGGAAAAACAGGTGAAGGAATTGAAGAAATTCTAGAACAAATAATTAAAAACTTACCAGGACCAGAAGGTAAAAAAGATGAAATTTTAAAGTGTTTACTAGTTGACAGTTGGTACGATACTTATCTAGGAGTTGTTATTTTGGTAAGAGTAATAAATGGAAAAATTTCAAAAAATATGAAAATTAAAATGATGTCAACTAATCAAGAATATATTGTTGAAAAAGTTGGAGTATTTACACCAAAGGCAAAAGATATTAATGAATTAAATGCAGGAGAAATAGGATTTATTACAACAGGAATAAAAATATTATCAGAAACAAAAGTTGGGGATACAATTTGTGACGCAAGCAAACCACTAAAAGAAGCTTTACCTGGTTTTAAACCAAGTAAACCAGTTGTTTTTTGTGGTTTATTTCCTGTAGATAGCTCTGAATATCAAAAATTAAAAGATGGTTTAGCAAAACTTCAACTTAATGATGCCAGTTTTTCGTTTGAAGCAGAATCATCGTCAGCACTTGGTTTAGGTTTTAGGTGTGGTTTTTTAGGATTATTACATTTAGAGATTATAACAGAAAGATTAGAGAGAGAATTTGATTTAAATTTATTAACAACCACTCCTGGTGTTGTTTATAAAGTTTATTTAAATAATGAAGATGTAATAGATTTGCATAATCCATCTAGCCTTCCAGACCCAACACTTATAAAATTTATTGAAGAGCCCTGGATTAAAGCAACAATAATAACACCAGATGAATATCTTGGATCAATAATAAAAATTTGTCAGGACAAAAGAGGTATGCAAACTAATTTAAGTTATTCTGGAAATAGAGCAGTTCTTAGTTATGAATTACCATTAAATGAAGTTGTTTTTGATTTTAATGACAGGCTGAAATCTGTGACTAGCGGGTATGCTAGCTTTGATTATGAAATTATTGAACACAGAGAAGGAGATCTAGTTAAGCTTGGGATATTAGTAAATGCAGAACCTGTTGATGCATTAGCAATGATGATACATAAAGATTTTGCTCAAAAAACTGGACGAGAGGTGTGTGAAAAACTTAAAGATTTAATTCCACGACATAATTTTATGATTCCTATCCAAGCCGCAATAGGCGGAAAGATTATTGCAAGAGAAACTATTAAGGGTTTTAAAAAAGATGTGTTAACCAAAATTCATGGAGGTGGAGCTACAGATCGGAAAAGAAAATTACTTGAAAAACAAAAAAAAGGTAAGGCTAGATCTAAACAATTTGGTAGAGTAGAAATACCGCAAGAAGCATTTATAGGAGTCTTAAAGATACAAAAAGAGTAGCATGGACATAGTAAACTGTGACATAATTGGATTAGGAAACATAGCACAAAAATTTGCAGAAGGTTTTAAAAATATAGATAATGCAAAATTGCTTGGTATTACAAGTAGAGACGATAAAAAACTTCAAAAATTTAAAGAAGATTTTAGAATAGAGGATAAGTATTGCTTTAATAATTATCAAAGCATGA
>LWDU01040015.1_pt1 | contig 20415 bp, 21 predicted proteins | sample 727161 | NCBI WGS metagenome assembly LWDU01 (sample SAMN04566230, study PRJNA314399) | hydrothermal vent metagenome | isolation source: deep sea hydrothermal plume seawater | place: Mexico: Gulf of California, Guaymas Basin | collected 2004-07-11
AAATCCGATTGTTATCACGGTTTATGCTCTGTAGGTAGTAGAATGGTTTGTGAGTTTTGTGATGGGGAGACCCGACAAAAAAAGTCAAACGCCAACACTGGCTAAAAGGAAAACTTTACATCGCTGAAAATGTTAATGCCGAAATCTGTATGGAATGCGGAGAAAGATACTTTCATGCAAAAACCCTTGATGAGGTGGACACCTACCTTTTAAGTAAACATGCGGTTAAAGCACAGAGCAGCGTAGAGATTGTCAACTTTGGTCAAGCAAGCACCTGACCACACGCCCGTCCGGAGACGGGAGTGGTAACACGGGGCGGCGTACCCGTGTCCACGTCCGATCAAGCGCGAGAGACGACGAACCACTGAGGAACTTCCCCCTTTGAGAAAGGGGGGAATCTTAATTGAATCCAGCATCAAAAGGGCTTCAGCCATTCCGGAATTCCGGAGCGGCAAGCCCTTTTTTTATGCCAAAAAACAGTTCCACTTTCCAGCGATGACGGTAGAGGTCGGCCACCGTCTTGGCCGGGATGACAACATTGTTGGTGAGAAAGTCATAGGTCTTGTCGTGTTGTGTGTCGTGATACTTGACGCGGCGCAACGGTTGCGGGTAGTTGGTTTTGGCCTTCTCTCCGGTCAGCACGATTGTCTGGTCGCATCTGAGTCCTGTGGACTTGTCCACGCGGCGTGAGTAACGGCGGCAGAATTGCGTGTTGGATTTGGCCCGTGTCACGAAAAAGGCACCGGAGTTGTTCAACTTGAAGAGACGGCCGAAGTCCAGGTAGCCACGGTCCATGACATAGAACGACCCCGCCTCCGGAATCAGAAGGTCAAGGGCATTCACGTCGTGCAGTTTCCCGACCGAGATGTGGATAAAGGCCGGGATGCTTCCGCGCAAGTCCAGCAGGGTGAGCAACTTGATGGCGGATTTGGTTGAGCGAAACAGCGCCCGCGGGAAGACCGACAGGCACAGGTCTATCGTTGAGGAATCCAGGACGTACACGGTGTTGTCCAGTACCAGCCCCAAGTCCTCTTTGGCATACAGCGGCCGTGCAATCCGGATCAGGGCCTGGGCGAAGTCCGCGTAGATGCGCCAGTCGCGCACCTTGTTGGCGTTGGAGAGTGTGTTGCGGGAAACCCCGCCCCGAATGCCCATGTGGTAGAGCTTGGAACCTTGCGCCCGGAGGCAGGCCTCGATGTCGCGCAGGCTCTCCCGACAGGTCAGTTGGCCAAAGGCCATGCAAAGGTACTGCTCGAGGCAGTGAAAGGACTTGAGCTTGTGATTGCCGCGATAGCGCCGCACGCAATACCGAAGGAGTGTAGGGGCAGGTGGTCGAACAGCTGGGAAAAAACGAGTTTGCCAGAATACATGGTGCAATCCGAATAAATGGGGGACTGCAACATCTCCTGTCCGAAAAACCAAGCTCAAGTCGATGACTGGAAAAAATATAAATTTATTTAATAACATCAATGGCATACTTTGATTTCATGATCCAACGTTGGGACACTAGTGACATAAACTATTTCTTTTACGGGGGGAGGAATAGAAATTTATAGCAGAATCAGACGATAAAGATGTTTCTATTTGACGGCTTTGAGCGAAGGCCGAGTCGCAAGATGACAAAACAGTACCTCTAGAGAGAATGGAGCATGAAGCTGACGAAAGCAGAACAAGAGCTGCTCGACTCCGTGGAGCGGGTGGAATGGACGCGAATTCCGGAGTTTGGGCAGGAGGCCAAGCAGTATCAAGAGGCGGCTCGTGCCATGTTGCGCAAGAACAAGCGGGCTAATATCAGGCATCCCGCGGCCGCTTGAAGTGAGGCAGATTCCGAGTGCCTTGAGGATATGGGGACTTTGGCTGCTCCTGCTCGCAGAAAGCAGTTTGATTTTGAATGCGGGCGAGGTCGGCTATGCGGTCGGCAACGCCGAGTTCTTTGACACGACCCAATCGCAATGGGCGCCGTTGCAACTCCGGCAGCGTTTAGGTGTGGGGGACCGTCTCCGCATCCTGGGGCTGGGCCGGGTGGAATTGCGTTTTGCGGGCCAGCGCTTTGTACGGCTCAATTCGGGCACGGAGGCACAGTTGCGCTCAGAGGCCCGGAGCGCTGCTGATCCGGTGGTGATTGGCTTGCAGGCGGGACAGGCGTGGGGAAGCGTTTTTGGAGTGAGGGACCGACCGGATGCTCTGCGAATCCGCACCCCCCAGGCCGTGATTGCGGTGAAAGGAACACAGTTCGATGTGTTGCTGGAACCCCAACTTTCGCGGACAGAGGTGTCTGTCTTCCGGGGAGAGGTCGAGGTGCAACCGCCCGTTGAAGTTACTGGGCCAAAGCAAGTCCCGGGACCGCAAGAAGTCGCGCCGCCGCAGGAGGTTTCCCGTGAGGCGTGGGTGGTGCTGGTGCGCAAACAGCAGCGGCTGGTGATCGGCGAGACGGGCATCCCTCGTCCGGAAGCCCTGTCGCCCGTGGCACAGGAAGACGACTGGGTGCGCTTCAACTTGGAGCGAGACCGTAACCTGCTGGAACCCTTGGACTTGGAATAACGAGATGACTCCAGATTGGTCGGAAGCCGAAGCACATTTGTGCGCCACCGATCCTGTTTTGAAAACGGTCGTTGAACGAATCGGGCCGTGTGAGCTTTCCGCGCAGGAGGGCGGGTTTGTGACGGTCGCAGATTCGATCATCGGACAGCAGCTCTCGAACAAGGTCGTAAAGGTGCTGCGCGCGCGGTTCCGGACCTTGTTCGCGGACGAAAATCCGGAGCCGCAGCAGTTGCTGACGTTTGACGACGAAACCCTGCGTGGGTGCGGGTTTTCCCGCGCCAAGACGCGCTACGTCCGGGCGTTGGCCGAAGCGGTTGCATCCGGGAAGCTGAACTTTGACGCACTGCACCAAACGGATGACGAAACCGTGGTGCAGACACTCACAGAACTGCCGGGGATCGGACGCTGGACGGCGGAGATGTACCTGATTTTCGCGCTCAACCGTCCGGATGTGTTGCCGCTTGGGGATGCCGCTGTGGTTGCGGCGCTACGGACGCTCTATCCGCTGCCGGAAAAGCAATGGGAATCGCAAGCGTTGGAAATCGCCGAACCGTGGCGACCGTGGCGCAGCGTGGCGAGCTGGTACCTCTGGCGGCACCATTCGAGCTAAATGGAAGGAATTGAAGACGAAGTCGCAGATGTTTGAGCATGCGATTGCATCCGGACTGAACGACTGATTTTGATTGAAGAACTGACGATCTTGGAACGTTTCGGTACCGACTGAAGCGTTCCGGAAAACCGCCTGCCAAATCTTGGGAGGGAAGAGGCAGTGCGGACTTGACGGCGGGCCGCAAGGTTCGCTGAGCAAAACCAGCGGGTTCGTAAAGGCCGAGGGGGAGCAGACCCCACAAGCCGGAATCCGCATGTCCCGCAAGGGACTGATCTTTGACAACATGACAAGTGCGCTATCCTGAGCGAAGGGCACCCGAGACCCCGTTGGACCAGGGGGGAAGGCACATATCAGTGCGAGGAAGGAAGCTTCCCAGCTGGTTCGGCATGGACCCATCGGTCCACGATGGTGTGGGTGCATCCGGAGCGGTGCGGGCACTCCGATTGACGGAATCCTTTGGCACAGAAAAGGAGAAGGTTGATTGGATAGGCCGTGTCCACTCCGGGTGCCCCGGAGGTTTGTTTCGCCGAAACAGGCTGACGGAGAGGCTCAATCGTTCCAAGGACGGATGCCGTGAAATTTTGGGGAACTCTCTCCGGTGTAGGATTGCATTGGAGGCGGTCTGCCGGACTCAAGGGGGTTCCCCATTCCGATGACACGGCCAGGGTGGAGTGGTTTAACCTCCGGACAACCAGAGGACTCGGTTCTGGGGAGGGGTTTGTCCTGCAAAAGGCAGGAGGAGGCTCTTCTCGAATTGCTGAATCTGGAGAACTGGGGATGACCATGACAACAGATTGGAGCCGCGACTCTCTCTAACCAAAAGGAGAATCGAGCATGGCGAAATTTGCGCTTGCAGCAATCACGAAACTCGGTGGGGTGGCGAGGTGTGTCCATTTGCCGGAAATGCGTTTTGGCATCGTGAAAACGTGTGCCCACTGGTTAGCAATCCAATTCGGTGAGGTGGCGAGGTGTGCCCATTTGCCGGAAATGCGTTTTGGTGTTGGGGTGAAATGCGCCCAGCAGTCAGAATTCGGATTGCATTGCGTGGCGAAATTCGCCCGCTAAGAGGAATTATGGCGTTGCACTTTACTGAGGAAGAACTGCAAGACCGCCGGGATCATGCTTGTCACCTGATGGCCGAGGACGGACTGGACGGGATGCTGCTGTTCCGGCAGGAGAGCATGTTCTACCTAACGGGCTATGACAGCTTCGGCTACGTCTTTTTCCAGTGTCTTGTCCTGACGGCAGACGGGTGCCTGACGCTGCTGACGCGCACTCCGGATTTACGACAAGCACGGCAGACCTCGATGATCGAGGACATTCGCATCTGGGTCGATGCTCCAGACGCAAATCCCGCGCTAGAGTTGCGCGAACTTCTGCGGGAACATGGGTTGGCTGGCAAGCGGCTGGGCGTGGAGTATGAAGCCTACGGGTTGACTGCCGCCAACGGAAAGAAACTTGATGCCGCCTTGGACGGTTTTTGCGAATGCACTGAGGCTTCGCTACTTGTCAGCCAGTTGCGCGTGGTCAAAAGTCCGGCGGAATTGGAATATGTCCGGAAAGCGGCGGAACTTGCGGATGACGCGCTTGACGAGGCGCACAAGCTGATTGGTCCGAACGCAGACGAAGGTGAAATCTTGGCGGCAATGCAGGGGGCCGTGTTCCGGGGAGGTGGAGATTATCCGGGCAACGATTACATTATCGGCTCCGGCGAAAACGCGTTGCTCTGTCGCTACTACACGGGACGGCGGTGCCTCGATGCAGAGGATCAGATCACGCTGGAGTGGGCGGGCACCTATCGGCATTACCACGCGGCGATGATGCGCACCGTGCCAGTGGGGCGCATGGCTCCACGGCACGAGGAACTGCACCGGGTTTGTGTGGAGGCGATGGCGGCCTGCGAAGCAGCGTTGCGTCCAGGGCGACCCATCGGCGAGGTCTTCGACGCCTACGCTCAAACCTGCGACAAGGCCGGAATGCGCGAGCATCGCATGAACGCGACCGGCTACAGCTTGGGCACGACCTTCGCCCCAAACTGGATGGACTGGCCCATGTTCTACCACGGCAACCCCGTGATTGCCGAACCGAACATGGTGTTCTTCCTCCACATGATCTTGATGGACAGCGACTCCGGACACGCGATGTGCTTCGGGCACACTAACGTGGTCACGGAATCCGGATGCGAACGGCTCACGCGGCATCCGCTGGAATTGGTGGTGCGCTGAGAGTTTTCACCACGAACCGCAACGAAAAAATGACTCAGCGACGAATGAAAACAGGGGTGGTTGCACTCACATTGCTGCTCGCGAGTTGCGGGGCCATGACGCCCTGCACAGATTACTGTACGAAGGCTGCAAAGAAAACACAGCCTTTGAACAACCAACTCACCCGCCACTGCGGGTGCTGACGAACTGCTGATTCCTTCTGGACGGGATGAGTCCGGAAGGTGAGCGGCAGCAAAAGTGTTCTTTGGCAAACTGACAGAACCACCCACTCGGGGGGACTTGACCCAACAGGGTCGGAGTCTCACTGTAAGGGAAGGTCAACCTCCGTGTCCGCCAAATTTTTCCCGGTGTGGAAAGAGACTTAGGCGTTTTGGGAAAATGATCCTTGAGGTTCAGGAAAATCTGTCTGGAAAATAATTTTTTCATGATTAAAACTTCCGTCGATTTTCCAGAGCTGTTTTGTCAGGAATTGTTAATTTTGATCACCCACAAGAGGAGTGAATTATGTGGTGGAGTAAAGCCTCAGTAGTAGGCGAACTCAAGGATTCTGCGGGGTTTCGCAGTTCGAGAGCAGTCCAACCGTCCGTTAACGAGACGGAGCAGGCATGGTCACTGTTGGATCGAGTGGAGCAGTCCTCTCGGTTTGGTAGACGGATTCGTTTGCCGGCGTTATCTGAGGACTCTGTCCGTTCCCTGCGTGAGAACATGGCACCCGGGGAGGGGCCGCAATCTTCTGAGAAGGCCCCGTTCACTTACGTTTGGAATCAACTGAATCACGCCTCTCCTCGGCTTGGGGAGGAAGACGCAAACCGGCTGGCCCGTGCGGAGCAACGGCTCCGGGTGCTGCTGGGGACGCGTCACTGTTGAATTTGCGGGGGCGAGTCGCAACGTCCCTTTATTGCTCGGCCTCATGCAGGTCGTTTTATCTGGAGGCTGGCAAGGCTGGTCAATGTTTTCAGGAAATTCCCGGAAGCGGCGAACGGATGCCAGAACCCGAAGTCGTATCCCATGGAGGGATGCATCTGTTCCATTGAGGAACCATTTAATCCATTAGCACAAGGAGTGGCTATGAGTCTCCGAATCAACACTAACGTTGACTCCATGATCGCGTATCGCCATCTGGAGAGCAACAACACGAAGCTCAGCAAGAGCTTGGAAAAACTGTCATCAGGACAGCGGATCAATTCCGCCGCTGACGGACCTGCAACCCTCATGGTCTCGGAAAAACTCCGGGCACAGCTTGGAGGTCTGGAGCAGGCGATCCGCAACAATGAATCCGGTGTCTCAATGGTGCAGACCGCCGAGGGTTCGTTGGGTGAAGTGGCCCGGTTGCTCATCGACGTGCGGCAACGGGCTGTTGCAGCAGCCAACGAGGGCGCAAATGACGAGGCAATGGTCGAGGCCTCTCAAGCTGAGATCGAGAATGCCCTCGCGGCCATTGACCGTGTGGCCTCCAACACTCAGTTTGGCCGGCGCAAACTGCTTGACGGTAGCGGTTCCGTTAGCGGGACAGTCACGGGTGCCGGACTGGAGTTTGTGAAGGGAAGCGGCGATGTCGTTGCCTCGGACGAGAAGGGCTATGTCGTTAACATCAAGCAGGCGGCCACCAAAGCTACTCTGAACGGGGGCAAGGCGATCAACGAGAGTATGTTGGATTCCGGGGAAGAACTCACGATCATGGAGAACGGGCGCACCGCCTTCCTCAAGCTCAATAAGAATATGACGGTTGAGGGTGCGGTTCGACAGCTCGGCTCCATTGCCGAGAAGAACGGGTTGGACGTGACGGTGTCCGGATCGGAAGGTGCGATTACGGTCACGCACAACAAGTATGGAGAAGACCACAAGTTCACCGTCATGAGTACGACCGCCGGAGTACTCAGCGAGCAAAGCGGCGCGCCGAAGAGCTTTGTTGGAAGTGACGTTAAGGGGACAATCAATGGTGAGGGCACCGATGGCAATGGGCAATTGCTGATTGGCCTCGGCGTAAATAGCACGACGGCGGGACTGGCACTACGCTACGCCCCTAAAACAGGGATGTCCTACGATGCCAAGAACGGCACGACCGTGGGCACTGTCAATGTCGAAGGGGGACTGCGATTCCAGATTGGCTCGGATCCTAACCAGTCCGCTGGAATCAGTATCTCGGATACGCACACCAGCCGACTTGGACGGGGAGTCGACAACGATAGTCAATTCCTCTCTCTTGCTGATATCGACGTGCGCGACGTGCAAGGCGCACAGGATGCGATGAACGTGGTGGATCAGGCGATCGAGGAGATTTCGTCAACGAGGGGCGAGCTTGGGGCATTCCAGCGCCACACGTTCGGTTCGGCAATCACCACTCTGCGGGTCGCTCGGGAGAACTTGACTGCAGCAGAGTCGGTGATTCGCGACACCGACATGGCCGAGGAACTGGCCCGGTTCACCCGGAACCAAATCATGGTGCAGTCCTCCACCGCACAGCTTGCACAAGCCAATGCAGTGCCGCAAAATGTTGTGCGCCTGCTGGCCAGCCAGTAGGAGCGACTTGGCTCGGTCGGCTTCCGGGGCAACTGAGTTCCGGAAGCAGACCGCCGAGCGATACGGAAAGGACGCATGAACCTGAGAATCAACGAGGATCCGGCAGCTTCCGCTCCAGTCCGGAGGCTCTCGGAAGCGCATCAGGCGACAGCTCGGTCCCTGGAGCGTCTTGCCTCCGGGCAGCGAGTCAACCGGGCGGCAGATGATCCCGGAGCACTGGTCACTTCGGAAACCCTACGGGCAGAAATCGCCAGCATCAGGCAAGCGGTGCGGAACACCGAGGTTTCGATCTCAACGATTCAAACCGCCGAAGGCGCGCTTGCGGAGGTGAACAACTTGCTCATCGAAATCCGCCAAACCGCGCTGGCTGCCGCCAATTCCGGGGCAGGAGATTTCGTGGAATTGTCGGGCTTGCAGTCCGAACTACGCTACGCCTTGGAGGGCATCGACCGAGTTTCCCGGTTCACACGCTTTGGCAATCGACCCTTGCTTGATGGCAGTCAGGGGGTGACTGGGGTGGGCAATTCGGATGACCTGACATTTGTCAGCGCAACCGAGCAAACGCGCTCCTCGCCGGTTGAGGGTTATCCTGTGGTGGTCACACAGCTACCGTTGCAAGCAAAGTTAGTGGGAGATTTGACCGACTCCGATGCTGATGGTTTACGGGTGATCTTGGAGGAGGAAGACGGGGGACTGGTGGATGTCTCCAACGCTCCTGGAGCCGGGGCTCCAACTTTTGTGAGCCGTTTGCAGCGAGCCGCTGAGGGCGTGAACCTCGACCTCATCATCCATTATGACGAGGAGGAAAGCGAACTGACCATCACCCACCAGGAGTACGGACTGGCCAAGGGTTTCATGCTCACCACTTCAAAGGAGGGAGTGCTGGGTTCAGAATCCTATGCACCAAAGCTTTTTTATGGACAAGACGTGGAAGCGAGCGTCGCGGGGGAGGCAATGGAGGGGGACGGAGTGCACCTCACGGGGTACGATCACAACGCGCAAACTGCCGGACTGCACCTGTCCTACACAGGCGATCAGCTTGGAGAGGTCGGCACGGTGACAGTCTTCCAGAATGCAATGCGGTTTCAAATCGGACCCGCCCCGACCAACAGTGTGGACGTGGCAATCCGCAGTACGGCTTCAGGCTCTCTCTCGCAGGGGGTTCCCAACGAGAGTGGGTTCCGGAATCTCTCGGAAGTGAACGTGTATACACCCAGAGCGGCAACGGACACGGTTCGCCTTGTTGACGAGGCGGTCAATCAGGTATCCTCAATGCGTGCGCACCTCGGAGTGATCCAGCGCAACACCTTAGAGAGCAGCACCTCGAACCTGCGTGTGGCTGAGGAGAACCTGACCGCGGCGGAATCCAGTCTGCGTGACACCGACCTTGCTTTGGAACTCGCACAGTTCACTAAGGGTAAGATCATGTTGGAAGTCGCCGCAGCAACGGTCGCGCAAGCCAACCGAGTCCGAGAATCGGTGGTCCGCACGCTGCTCCGCGATCCGGAATAACGAAGGATTTCACTGCTCCACGACGCACACCGCTCGCCCTGAGTTTGTCGAAGGACTCGCCCGAATGGTAAGAAAATACCTGCGTGACCTCGTTTCCTAACACTGCCATCCCGTGCGTCTTGACGACACCATCGCTGCCATTGCCACCGCCCAGCAGCCTTCCGGATTAGGGGTGATCCGCATCAGCGGCCCACAGGCACTTGCAGCGGCAGAGTCGATCTTCCGGAGCAGCGGTGCAGTAGCACTTTCCGAAGCCCCCTCGCATCAGTTCCGGCATGGCTGGATTGCGGATGCGGAGGGCTGGGTGGACGAAGTGCTGGCGGTCGTCATGCGTGAACCGCGTTCTTTCACGACCGAAGATGTGGTGGAACTGCATTGCCACGGCAGTGTGTTGGTCCAACAAACAATCCTCGGTCTGCTGATTGAGCAAGGGGTCCGACTCGCCGAACCCGGAGAGTTCACGCACCGGGCGTTTCTCAAGGGGCGGCTCGACCTCACTCGTGTGGAGGCGATCAGTGACCTCATCCACGCTCGTTCCAAAGGCGGGATGCGGGTGGCGGCACAGCAACTCCGGGGGCAACTGTTCGAGGCGATTTCGGCAGTGCAGGAGCAGTTGATTCAGGTCGCGTCGCTGGTGGAAGCGTCCATCGAGTTTCCGGAAGAAGGCGAGACTTTCACGCATCGCGAGGACTGCCTCCGTCGCATCGAAGACGCAAGTTGTGAGCTGGAGCGTTTGCTCGCTCATGCCGACCAAGGGCGACGACTCCGGGAGGGCGTGGCGACTGCACTCATCGGGCGTCCTAATGTTGGGAAATCCTCCCTACTGAACGCCCTACTACGCGAGTCACGGGCGATTGTCACGGCGGTTCCGGGCACAACTCGTGACTTGATTGAAGAGACGGTACAACTCCACGGGTTGGCGTTTCGGCTCACCGACACCGCCGGACTCCGGGAGAGTTCCGACGAGGTGGAATCCGAGGGTATCCGACGCACCCGGAACACTTGGAGCGCTGCGGAATTGGTGGTGCTGGTTGTCGATCAAAACCAGCCTCCGGATGCGGAAGACCAACGCCTGCTTGCAGAAGCTGATCCTGCCCGGACGCTGGTGGCGCAGAACAAGGCAGATCTGCCTTCCGGAAACGAGGTGCAGGACGCATGGCAAACCGTGTTGCAGGACTTTGAGGCGGTGCGCATGTCCGCGACCACCGGCGAGGGGCTGGAGTTGCTGAAAGCCCGCATGGTGCGGCGGGCGATGGGTGGAGAGCTTCCTCGTGCTGAAGAGGTGTGGATCACGAACTTGCGCCAACAGCAAGCGGCGCAGCAGGCACTCGATGCCCTGCGGCAAGCTCAGACGACTCTGGAACAAGATGCGGGCGAGGAGTACCTCGCGCTCGACCTCCGCCACGCCCTCAACGCCCTTGGTGCAGTGGTGGGGGAAACCACGGCGGATGACCTATTGGCACGGATTTTTTCGGAGTTCTGCATTGGAAAATGATGAGCAAACTCCTTTGGAAGCCTCCGGAACGCGGTTGCACGATAGCGATTTGTTAGTGCTAGTGACGCGCAAGTTGGGGCAGGTTCAGCGCTGGTTGGAGTTGTCGCAGCAGCAATTCGCGCTGATTGAATTGAACGGGTTGGACTTGCTCGTTCAGGAGAAGGAAACCGTTGTGGAGGAGGTACGCCGTCTTGATGCCCTCATCGAGCGTTGGTGGCAGGAGCATCAGCGTTCGCCAACGCAGGAGGAACGAAAGACACTGCGCGAGTTGCAGACCACACTGGACGCCTTGCAGGAATCCGAAAACGCCTTCGTGCAGCGGCTGCAAACCGAGAAGCAACAGGTTTCACGGGAACTGGGGCAACTGCAAACCCAAACCCGTTACCTGCAACCCAAGCCATCACGAGTGGGACAACTGCTGGGACTGCGACGAAAACCAACCTACTGAACAGTAAACAGTAAATAACTGCTAACCGATAACGGTGACCGCGCACACTATCGTTTAACCAAATCGAAGCAATGTCAGGATCGGGGTATCAGGTGGAAAACGTGCTGGCGGAGTTCTGGCGTCAGCGGATGCCGGGCTTTGGCAATCCGGACGACCGGCTGCGGATTTCGGAAGAAGGCTTTCAGCTTGGACGTGAGCGCAGCAACGGTCGGCAAGCATCACCCTCCGGATGGGCGCAACCCACCAACGTCCTCGCCCGCATCGCGGACAGTTCCGAGCTGAGCCCGGAAGTCGAGTACGAGCAGCAACGCCGCTTTGGGCGTTTTCTGGTGCCCGTCATCATTCCTCCGCTTCCCGAAGCAAATCCATTCCCCCAAGTGCAGGATCACGTCGGCACCTACCGCAAAAGCATCAAGGTTCCGGAAGAGGAAGCGGTGACAGCCGAAACTACGCCAACGCCTACTGTCGCACCGGAATCGGGCACTCCCGCCGCAGACCCGGAGGAGCCTTTGAAACTGGTACTGGAACCGGACTTGTCGTTGGGAGCGGAGCATGGTTTGGACCTGCTCACTCCGGAACTTGAGATCCCCGAACTTTCGGCGGCGGATGCCATGTTCGCCGACGAGCGCAAGCAAGCGTCTGCTGGCGAAGCGACCGTGGCAGCGGAAGCAAAACCGACAGAGGCCGAAGCCCCTCCAGAAATTACGGAAGTTGAGGCGGAAGCTGAACCGTCTGCGGCTGAGGCCGCAGTTCCGGAACCCGAACCGGTGGTGGTCGCCCCCTCGACGGCGGCGTTGCTGGACACAATGGAGGATGAGGAGGTTGACGACGAGGATGATTTCGAGGACGGACTGAAGGACGTTCCCACCGACGAGACGGACGTGGTTTTCGGAGCCGCGCAGATTACCCGCAAGGCCATCGGCACGTTCGTGGAGGCTTATCCGGACAGTGCCCTGCGCTATCTGCTGCGCCACAATCTTGACGGACGGCCCCTGCCCTCGGAGTTCGAGGCGGTCCACGAGCAGTGGACGGAGCGCGGATTGTCGCGGGGGCGGATCAAGCGTCACCTGCTTGATCTCATGAAGTGGAAGGACATTCCGGATTTGCCCATTCACGAACTGCTTGGAGAAGTCCGGGGACGGCTGTTCACAATCGACCAGCAGCAATCGTGAGCCAAGCCTTTCGCGCCAATGTGGCAGCAGTGATTTGGGATGCGCGTAGCCGCTGCGTCCTCATGTTCCGGCGAGCAGGGCATTCCTATCAGGCGTGGCAGTTTCCACAGGGGGGCGTTGATCCCGGAGAATCGGAAGAGGTGGCACTTCACCGAGAATTGCGCGAGGAAATCGGCACAGACGCGGTGACGATCCTCAAAGCGCCCGCCCGCCGCATTCGCTACCACTACCCCAGAGGAATTCGCAAACAACTGAAGTCCCGCAAAAAGTGGCGCTCCTTTCGCGGACAGCAGCAGCGTTGGTTTCTGGTGAAGCTGGAATGCGGGACGGACGAACTGGATTTCCAGCAGCACGACACTCCGGAGTTTGATGCGTGGAGGTGGATGCGTCCACGCGAGGGACTGCGGCAGGTGGTGCCCTTCAAACGCAAAGCCTACCGCAAAGCCTTGCGGCAACTCGGTCTGCTTTAGCGCAGCTCGAAGCGGTCCAGCACCTCATTGGCGAGCCGGATGTAGCCGGTCGCCCCCACCGAGTTCAGGCGACGTTTGATCACGTCCATCCCAATCGCACTCGCTTCCAAAATATACGAACATTCCGGAATGATGGTCTGGAACACCGACTCTCCCAGCGCCTGGTAGACTTGCTTGCAAACCTGCTGGTGCGCCCGGATGTTGCGGTTGAACATCGTCAGCAGCACCCCGGCGATGCGCAGGTTGGGGTCGATGTTGTTCTGCAAATCCCGGAAGGCGAGCAGGAAACGCTTAAGGGACTTGATCGCCAGCGCCTCGCACTGGAGCGGCACCATCACTAAGTCTGAAGCGATCATCGCGTTGATTGAAACCGGGTTGGTCGCGGGCGGCACGTCGATCAGCACAAAATCGTAACGCTCATCCAGGTGTTCCTCCACGCGCTCGCGCAGGAAGTGGTAGTCTGCAGCCACACGCACCACCTCTTGCTCCTCCGTGAGGCGGATCATGTTGGAGAGGATGTAGTCGAGATTCTTGTGTTCGCTACCAACGCGCACGGCGTCGAACTCAAAATTGGGGTCGCAGAACAACTCCCGTGTGCCCTGAGCGGGGCGTTCCCGGATGCCGAGCGCGGACTGTACGGAACCCTGTGGGTCAAGGTCCACCAGCAGCGTCTTGTAACCGCCGAGCGCAAAGGCGGTGGCGAGATGGATGGCCGAGGTGGTTTTGCCGACCCCGCCCTTTTGGCTGGAGAATGAAATGACTGTGGCCATGCGTTTTCCGGTGTCCCTTCCGGAACGTCCATCGTGGGATGTGCGCCCCGTCCGTGAGGCTTCTGAAGTCTAGCGCAGGTGCCGGGGCAAAATCAAACCCCGTCCCGGCAATAACGGGATTCTCTCTGCAAGGGGCGTACAAAATGGAGAGCGGAAGAAGGAAGAGCCGGACTCTGGAGAGTCCGGCAAGCTTGCGAGGCGGAACCTCAGCCCGTCGCAGGACGGTAGCTGGGCAAAAACGCTTCTGCTTTTTCAAGCGATTCGCTCATCTCCTCTGGAGACAACAACACGGTGGATTTAACGCTGGTAAAGGCTCCGGTTGAGCTGATTCCAAGCGAAGCACCTGCCATGGATGTATTGTCTGGCATCTCGGCGATTGCAATAATGTCGTAATCGCCAAAGCAGAAATACAGTGACAGCATTTTGCCACCGCCGGCAGCAATTGCTTTGCCCGCGGCTTCCTTGCGGTTGTCCTTGTTCGCAATCATGGCCTTGATCGAGGCATCCGTGTACGATGCCTGAAACATATAAAGAGCCATTGGGCCTCCTTAGATTAGGAAAAAAGGGATACACTCTCAGCAGATTACTGTCCTCCCGTTGAGGACTACACCAGTGAGACTTGGTTGATATCTACGCCTCGGTGAGTCAGAAGTCAAGTAATAAACCCCTTCATCTTCTCAGAAGTTGCAACTTTTCCTGAAAAGCCGTTACAATAAGGCAACTGAATATGCATTATGGCTCTTCTGCAAGTCCGCACTTTTCCAGACCCGATCCTCAAGCAAGTCGCCAAACCCGTTGAGGTGTTTGACGCAGCTTTGCGCAAGACCGCCGAGAATATGCTGGAGACGATGTACGCTTCCGCCGGCATCGGCCTTGCGGCGAATCAGGTGGCAATCCTCAAATGGCTCGTCGTCATAGATATTAAGAGCGGTGCGGAGGACGAATCAGAGCGCGACCCCCACATTTTTGTTAATCCCAACATCATCGAGCAATCCGGAGAAACGATTTCAGAAGAAGGCTGCCTGAGTGTGGAGGAATTCCGGGCGGAGGTGAAACGCGCCGAACGCATCACGCTGGAGTATCAGGATGTGGTAGGACAGCCGCACACTCTGGCGGTGGAAGGTTTGATGGCGATCTGCATTCAGCACGAACTGGATCACCTGCGGGGTGTTCTCTTCATTGATCACCTCCCTCCGCTCAAACAGAAGATGGTGAAGCGACGGCTGGCCAAGCAGGCGCGGCTGTCCGCATGAACCGTTCGTGTTTTTTAATTGTGGCGCTAGGAGTTCTACTCGGTGGCTGCACGACGATTCAAGCCGAACCGACCTACCAACACGGCACGGTCACACTGCCGTCCGGAACCACCATTCCTGTGGAAATCTCGGACACACCCGCCAAGCGCACACTTGGCTTGGGCAAGCGCGGCGGCTTGCGTGCAGGCTGGGGCATGCTCTTTGTTTTCAAGAAAACCGGGAGCCACCCGTTCTGGATGAAAGACATGCACTTTGCCATTGACATCCTCTGGCTCCGGAACCACCGCATCGTCCACATCGCCCATAACGTTCTGCCGCCCGTATCCGGTAAAAAACCTGAAACGCTCGCGCCCCCGGTTTCCGCAAACTTGGTCCTTGAACTCGCTGCCGGACAGGCTGAGGCGTTGGGACTGGAAACGGGGCAGTCGTTGCGCTATCAGTTTTAAAGGAGTCAGGAGCCAGAAGTCAGAATGCAACGAGAACCAGCGAAGATATTTCGGGACTTGATCGTCTGGCAAAAAGCGCATCAATGGGTGTTGTGAGTTTATCGCTACAGCGAAGATTTTCCCAAACAGGAACGGTATGGGCTGACCTCTCAACTCCGGCGAGCGGCGGTTTCGGTTCCGGCAAACATTGCGGAAGGTTTCAAGAAGCGAGGCCATGCGGATAAACTCCGTTTTCTCAACACTGCACAAGGCTCTCTCGAAGAGTCTCGTTACTATCTGATTCTTGCAGAGGATTTGACCTATGGAAGCTCGGAGGAAGGGATNACTCCTGACTCCTTCTTGTACCAAGCCAAACCCAATGTCCAAAATCCGTGATGCCGCCACCGCTGTTTTGCGGGTCAACGATCAAATTTGCGCAATCGTGCGCCAGCCGCACCTGCGTGCCTTTCCGGGGTACCACTCCTTTCCTGGAGGCAAGGTGGACCGCACGGACGCGGACACGCTTCCGAACGCTCCCGGGCTGGAGGGGTTGGAACCGCAACAGCTCAACGCGCTCTGCCGGGAGTTGCAGGAGGAACTTTGCTTTGACCTCATTGCCGGGTTGCGCAACGGCACGGTACTGCGGGTGCAGCCGTTGGCGTTGGCGTTGGCTCCACCGTTTGACTTTGTGCGGTTCCGCTCCCAGTTCTACCGCATTGACTTGACTGACAAGCCGCACCTGACTCCCGATTCCGGGGAGATCACCAAGTTGATGTGGAACACACCCAACGAGTTGCTTGAACAATTTCGGGCGGGGGATGCTCTGATGGTGCCTCCCACCCGCTGGGTACTGGAAGGGCTGGCGGACAACATGGACTGCGGCCACCTTGGCGACCTTTCGCCCAAGTTCGACTACGACCGTGAGGTGCCATGTATGGAGGTGTTGCACGGTCTCCGTACCCTGTATGTCCCTTCCCAAACTCTCCCGCCTGCCAGCCGCACCAATGCTTTCCGGATTGGAGATGACGGCGCGCCACAACTGCTGCTGGACCCGTCTCCGGAATCCGAAGCCGAATTGACACGAGTGCTGAAGACGCTGGAAGCGGACCCGCCGGAGCTTGTGTTTCTCACGCATCATCATCCGGATCACCATCAGTTTGCCAACGTGTTGGCCCGCAAACTTGGACTTCCGGTCTGCATCAGTGAAGACAGCCACGGGCGCATCCGGGCCAAGCATGGGTCCGATTACTTTGATGGCATCGAGGTGCGCTTGGTCGGCGAAGGCGAGGTGATGACACGCTGGCACGGGGAAGATGTGCGCGTTTACGCCGTTCCGGGACACGACGAAGGACAGCTTGCGCTCGCCCCCGAATCGTTGCGCTGGTTCATCGTGGGCGACCTCATTCAAGGCGTCGGTACGGTGGTCATCTCTGCTCCGGAAGGCGACATGGCCAAATATTTCCGCACTCTAGAGCGTGTGATTGACCTCAATCCGGCTGTAATCCTCCCCTCCCACGGTGTTCCGATGCGCAGTGTTCATCGCTTGTCCGCCACGCTTCAGCACCGCCGCGAGCGCGAGTCGCGCATCCTTGAACTGCACCAGTCCGGACTCCTCAATCCGGCGATTTTGGAAACCGTGTACAAGGGGGTGGACGAACGCCTGCTGCCCTACGCGATGCGCAACATCGAATCGCACCTCGCCAAACTCCGCCAAGAGGGGCGGGTGTGATTCTGGGAGTTCGGTAATGACCTCACGCTACAACTTTAACCGCTACAGCCTCACCCCCTAAACACCTTTCATGAAACTCAACAAGGGCGCAGTTCTGCGGTTGATGGAAGCGCAGGGCACTCTGCTCACCGCAAAACAACTCCGAGGGCTGCTTGGCCTCAAAAAATCACAAAGCCCCAAGCTCAAGGCATGGCTGCGCAAGCAAGTCGAGAAGGGAGCACTGGTCCAGCAGGGGGTGCGTTTCGGCAGTACACGGTTGTTGGAACATGCTTCCGATGGTCAAAATCCCCCCCAACCCCCCTTTGCCAAAGGGGGGAGACGCAGCCGAGGGGATTTTTCGCAGACCGAGAACCGACAGTCAAGAACCGAGAGCCGAGAACCGAGAGCCGAGAACCGAGAGCCGAGAACCGAAAACCGAAAGCCCGCCCACAGCCTGCAAGGACGCTTCGACCGTAACCGCCGGGGTTTCGGATTCGTGATGGTTGGCGATGGCGAGCCAGACCTCTTCATCGGTGAGGACGAGCAGAACGGTGCGATGGACGGCGACACCGTGGAGGTGGAATTGCTGCGTCGGCGGGGCTTCCGGGGAAGGCGTAAGGGCATAATCGTGCGCATTCTCAAACGCGCCAACTCGACGCTGTTGGCCCGGCTGGAGCGCAAAAAATCTGCGGTTGTGGCGATTCCGGTCAACACGAACTCCGGTCTTGCGAAACTACGCATTCCACGGGAGTACGATGATTTGGAGATTCCGGACGGTACGCTTGTTGAGGTGGAGCTGCTTGAAACGGAATCAGGCACGGGGCGGTTTCCGCAAGGCCGTATCGTGCGTAGTTTGGCGGAGGTCAACCTCCACGAACTCGCCTTTGAGCGCATCATTCAGGAAAATCAGGTGCGCACCGAGTACCCGGAAGCAGCCTTGGCCTATGCCGAACAGTTTTCCACGCGCATCGTCTTTGATCCACAGTCCGGACGTACCGACCTCCGCGACCTGCCGTTCGTCACCATTGACGGACGCACGGCCCGCGATTTTGATGATGCGGTAGCAGTGGAGCAACGTGACGGAGGCCGTTATCGTTTGCATGTCGCCATCGCGGACGTGGCCCATTACGTCCAGCCCGGAGACCCCGTGGACGCCGAGGCGGTGGAGCGAGCAACCAGCGTGTATTTTCCAACCCACGCAGTGCCGATGCTTCCGGAAGCACTTTCCAATGAGTTGTGCAGCCTGCGTCCGGGGGTGAACCGACTCGTGCTGGCGTGCTCGCTGGAGATCACTCCGGAGGGCGAGGTTGCGGACTACACGATTTGTGAGGGATTGATCCGCAGCCGGGCGCGGCTTGTTTATGACGACGTGGAGGAATTGCTGCAAGGCCGCCCCTCGCCGATCCGGAGTCCAGAGCTTCAGGAGAGCCTGCGACTCATGCACAAGCTTTCGCAATTGCTGGAACGCAAGCGGGGCGAGCGTGGGGCGATCCAGTTCAGCTTTGCGGAGGAGACCATTGAGTTGGACGAGGAGAACCGCATGACCGGAGTGAGCTATCGTGAGCAGAACTCTGCAATGCGACTCATCGAGCAGTTCATGCTGGAAGCGAATGAAACGGTGGCACGGCACTGTGTGCGTCACAAACTTCCAGCGCTCTATCGCGTCCACGAACTTCCGGATCCCCTGAAACTCAAAAAACTCCAGCAGGTGTTCTGGCGCTTTGGGGTGACGACGCCAATGGCGCGGTTGCAAAAGCCGAGCGGCTTCAACGAGGTCTGCGAGCAAATCCGGGAACTCCCCAATCGAGAGCAGTTGCAGGTGCTGCTCTTGCGCTGCATGGCACTGGCGGTGTACCGCACCGAGAACCTTGGACACTTCGGACTCGCCGCCGAATTTTACGCGCACTTCACCTCACCAATCCGCCGCTATCCGGACCTCTGTGTCCACCGTGGCCTCAAGCACTGGCTTGCCCAGCAACGGCTGCAGGGATTGGATCTCAAAGCACGGAAGCAGTTGCAAGTGCCTCGCCCGGAAGTTCTGCCGGAACTTGCGGAGCAGTGTTCGCAACAGGAGCGCAAGGCCGAAAAAGCCGAATTGCAAAGCACCGACTTGCTGAAGGTTTCGTTTCTGGAACGCTTCCTCGGGGAAGGCTTCACTGCAACCATCCGAGCCGTGTCTAACGCAGGACTGAAAGTGCAACTTGATCCCCACAATTTGGGGTGGTTCTTGCCGCTGGAAGCACTCACGGACGACTGGTATTCCTTTGACGAAGAAACCCTCACCCTGCTCGGACGACGCCGACAACGACTCGTGCAGGTCGGCGACCGCCTGCAACTGCGACTGCTACGGGCCGATGTCCTCCAGCGCACCCTAGACTTTGAAGCCGTGCGCTGGTTGTCCTAACAGACCTATTGTGTGGTGGAAACTGCTCACGCGCTAAAGTTTTCGCTCAAGCTGCCGATGTTGAACATGAGAACCGTGTTTCCTCAGAAACCGATCAACAGAAGTTCATCATGCAGCACAACAAACTCGATGCGAAATCACTGGTTCGATCACTGATCCTCATCTTTGGAGTCTCCATGATTTCCGGAGGCGCGGCTGCCGAGACGTATTTTGCCCTGCACTATACTTCCGCGGGGAAGCCGTTTGGTGTCTCCCCAACGGTGGATACCTTCAATCCTTGCATTTATGATAATGTCACCAGCACCAGCCCTTGCCCCTCGATTGCTGACCCGGACAATGCCTCCCTCACCACAACAGCAACTCAGAGCTATGGTCGCTATTTTGAAGAATCCATCCGGCCTGTGATCGGCACCCTCCGTTTTGCGGTCGGCTACAACAAACTGACCTTCTGGGATTATATCGGCTTCCGAGTTGGTGGCGTGTTCGGTTTACTGAGAATTAGAGGGCAGAACAGCAAGACCTACATGGAGGGCTTTGGGCCGCTGGGGGGGTATGAAGTTGAGATTTACGGGAACAAAGACCCTTTGAAGTTTTTGGGACTGTATCCGTTTTTCCGCTACACCCAATATCGTGCCAATCTCATCCCATTCTATTTTTTGGGAGAGAACTTGAGAGGGCAAAGGTATGTTCGGAAAAACGGGAACATCTTTGCTAGGGTCTATGAATATGGGGCCTCAATCAAGATCGATTTTGGAAAAAGAAAGGCTGGAAGTGGACAATCTGGTTTCTTCTTTGATTTGATGAAATCGGAGACACAGGCACAGCTTGACGTCGGCGACAACCGTCTTCCTCTCAAGACGGT
>LWDU01040514.1_pt1 | contig 20386 bp, 17 predicted proteins | sample 727161 | NCBI WGS metagenome assembly LWDU01 (sample SAMN04566230, study PRJNA314399) | hydrothermal vent metagenome | isolation source: deep sea hydrothermal plume seawater | place: Mexico: Gulf of California, Guaymas Basin | collected 2004-07-11
GACGAAGGTGCCGAGCCTGGTCCTCGGTTGCGAGCGGTCAAATCCCGGGATTCACAAGAATTACTCGATGCTCTACAGCTCGCACATTTCCTGGAGTTCTCCCACCGCCCCAACACCCCTGGAGCTCTATCCGGCACTCGCCTTTGACCGGTTGTTTAAGGACCAGGCCGAACGAGGCGAGCAGAGCATACTCGACGCCGTGCTGGGTGAAGCAACGCGTTTCCGCAAGAAAGTCAGTCGGCGCGATCAACAAAAGCTCGACGAGTATCTCAACTCCGTGCGTGAGGTCGAACGACGCATCGACCAAGCGGGTCAGCAGGGCGAGTTGCAGGGCTGGCGGCCGAAGCTCGAGAAGCCCAATATCCCACGACCTCCGGAGGGTATTCCCCAGAACCTCGCCGACCATGCGACATCCTGGTGCTGGCGTTTCAAACCGACACGACGCGTGTCTCGACGTTGAAGCTCAACAACGACCACAGCTACCTGCAATTCCCGCACCTGGGCGTGGAAGTGGGACACCACGAGCTTTCGCACTCCGATCGCGGCGTCGAGTCGCCCGACTGGCTGAAAGTGAACCACTTTTGCCTGGAACAACTTGCCTATATTGCCGGCAAGCTGGACGCGATCCAGGAAGGGGAACGGACGGCGCTGGATAACTCGATGCTGATGATGTGTTCTAGCATGATGTCCGGTATTCACGACGCAACCAAGCTGCCGGTCGTGCTCCTCGGTGGCGGCGGTGGGAAACTAGAAACAGGTCGAGTGCTCGACTACACGGGCAAGTCGAACCGCAAGATGTGCAGTCTGTTCCTCTCGATGATGGACAAATGCGATGTCCACCTGAAGGAGTTTGGTGATTCGCAGGAACGGCTTTCCTCTCCTACTGGTCACGCGAGGATATTGCCGTGAAAAGGAACCCTGTTTCCGGCAGCCCCTTGTGCCTGCTGCTCGGTCTGCTGATCTGCAGTCTGAATGCCGGCCATGCCGTGGCTCAGGATTTTATCGAGGTCCGCAGTCCCAGGACGCTCTCTGTCGACAAGATTCCCTGCCAGCGAATCCCGCTGGGCGAAGTGGAGGACTACAAGCCGACTATTGTGCTGTTGCCCAGAGGCGAACTCGTGCTGAGCATGTTTACCGGGCGCCGGCTGGAAAACGGCAAGATCGCCGAACAGGCGATTCTCTACCGCTCGGCCGACGGGGGACTGACCTGGTCGAAACGGGAATTGCCTGATATCGCGGGGCGGGAGCCGGCCCTCTCGGTGACAAAGGATGGCACGCTTTTCATTACCGCCCACCTGCTCGGGCAGGATGTCCGCAACAAGGACGGTTACACGCATAGCTACCTGCATCGTTCCAGGGATAGGGGCCAGAGCTGGACCACCACGCGGGTGGAGCCCGAGGAATTTCGACCACGAACTGTCGGCCTGACCACTCGCAACGTGTTGCAGCTTGCCGATGGCTCCCTGGTTCTGGGCATTTCCGAGCATGCACCCAATTGCCGGTCGATCATGCTGCGAAGTACCGACGGCGGCCAGACCTGGCCGGAGACGTACCAGAGCCACTTTGCCGATGTACCAGAAGATTATCCCTACACCCTGTTTGGAGAGGCGCATCTCTGGCAGGCACGCTCGGGAAAGCTTTACGCGATCCTCCGCGTGGGGGCGGGCAATTCCTGGCCGCTGTCGGGAACCACCGACCCGGGAAACAACGACCAGTCCGAGCGAATGATCATCTACTCATCGCTGGACGGAGGACGCAACTGGATCCGGGTGCAGGACCTGGGTGGGTATGGCCAGATGTACATGTCTGTCCTGCGGCTGGGAGAAGGACGGCTGCTTTTGACCTACACGCAGCGGGCGATCCTGCAGCCGCTTGGGGTACGGGCCGTCCTGGGACAGGAAATGGAGGAGGGGTTCCGTTTCGAGATGAAACATGACCTGATGATGATCGATACCAAGACACCAGCCGGCGTTTCAAGTGGAGGGGGCTTTGGCCCGACAGTTCGACTTGCCGATGGGACGCTGGTTACCTCCTGCACCTATCGAGATGCGGAAAACCAGAAACATGCAGAAGTCATCCGCTGGAATATGCCGGACTTCAAGAAGGAATGATCCCCAGGTGCCCATGGATATCGAACGAGCACGAGAGCGGCTGACCGGCTGTTACGTCACCATCCCGACGATGGAAAGATCCCGCTGACGGTGGGGGTCGTCCGCATCAACCGACCAGTCGCCCAAACTCCGTCGAAACGCCTCCCGGCAGCCCAATCGGTCTGAACCGAACGCGCTAGAGGCTTGTTGACTTAGGTCTGAAAACTAACTACATCTCGATTTCAAAGCCCTGACGGTTTTCCCGGGCAAGAAACGCGTTGGCTTGATTGTCGCCAATGATCTCTCGTTTGATTGGGTCCCAGCTAATCGCTCGATCCAAACGCATGGCGATGTTTGAGAGGTGGCATATTTCGAGCATGCGGTTATGCGACCAGACGTCGGAAATCGGTTGTTTTCGGGACTTGATCGAGTCGACAAAGTTCTCGCTATGGTTTGAGGGGAGTTTTCCACCATAGACCTCTTCGATCGCTCCACCCGGTAGGGGATTTTCTTTAAGGTCCTCGACGGGCTTTCCAGAGATGCGGCCGCGGTTGACAAAGAACCGACCTTTCGTGCCCTCGAAGAGAATGCCATTGTCACCTTTGCTCGTGATGATCATTTCGACGTCGTTCGGCATGTCGACTCGAAGCGAGAATTCCGTTGCAGCGTTATATTGATCGTGGACAACAGGGTGTCCATCTTTGTACTTGACGGGCAAAGTGTATTCGAGCGGCGTCACTTTGCTAGGGCCCGTATCGCCGGCGCCGAGTGCCCAGCAGGCAATGTCGACGTGATGGGCGCCCCAATCCGTGAGTTTTCCGCCCGAGTACTCGTGCCAATTGCGGAAGGCGTAGTGGCAATTGCTGTACAGCGGTACGCCGCCCCCATATCCTGTTCGCATTTCGGGTAATGCGCGATATGGAACCTTCGCCGCTGGGCCGAGCCAAAAATCCCAATCCAGTTCTGCGGGAACCGTCGTAACGGGAATGACGGGCGAGGTGCGCATCCCGTTAATGCCGCAGGTCACCTTCTTGACCGTGCCGATCCGCCCGGCCCTTACCATGGCGATTGCCTGCAGGAAACGATGCCCAGATTCCGTTCGTTGCATGGTGCCAACTTGGAAGACGCGGCCCGTCTCCTTCACGACCTTCTCGATCAACTTCCCTTCGGAAATAGTCAGCGTCAGCGGTTTCTCACAGTAGACGTCTTTTCCAGCGTACATCGCTTCGACGGCGATCTTTGTGTGCCAGTGGTCAGGCGTGGCGATCATGACCGCGTTGATATCTTCTCGCTCGAGGATCCTGCGGTAGTCCTTGTAGGCATCCGGTTTCTTGCCTTGCCGCTTTTCTATTTTTTCAACGTTCGCACCCAGTACTTTCGAGTCGACGTCAGCTAGCGCGGCAAAGTCAGCAAATTTCATGGATTTCTGGGTGATGGCCCAGCCTTGATTTCGCAGTCCGATCGTTGCAAACACAGGGCGGTCGTTCGGTGCCCAGTGACCGAGAGCGCGGTTGGCCGACGGAAGAATTATGCCTGCGGCCCCTACGGCCGACACATCGATGAGGAATCGACGGCGTGTTTGGCGATGATCTGACATGGGGCGAGTCCCTTTGGGAGTTACGGAGCAAGTCTACTTCCTCACGACATTCTAAACTCTTTTGTTCGAGTTCTCGACACCTTGATTACCCGTACGTCGTTGAGTTAATGTGTGGCACTGGCTTTGCCAGTGTTTTCTTGAGCCGAAGGCTATTTGGAAATCGGCAGAGCTTTCCAGACGCGAACATGATCATAGAAAATGACTCCCCCGCCGCGGGTGGGAAGATTGATCTGGTCCCTGGCGATGTCGATGCGAGCGTGACGCGCTTTGAGGACGGGGCTCCCTGAAACCTGAGCGACCATCTGATCGCCGACGACTTCCAACATCATCCAATACCAGGTGTCTGGCTTGAGGTTGAACTCACTGCTGGTCAGCGTAACGTCGGTATCACTGCGTTCTTGTCCTTTTGCAGAGTAAGGCCCTTGTTGATGGTTGCCGTAAAACGACAGACATGCCCAGTGCCTGTCTTGAATGAACCATCGTTGAAGCCGAAGTGAGCCCCCTTCAAACCTCGGGTCAATTTGAAACGGAAAAGCACGATGCAGTCATCCGCCGGTACCAGGAGTCGTCTACTGGGAGTGCCTCCGCTGTGGCTCTTGTTTCCCTTGGCGATCTGCGCTCGTTGATACTCTTTTGTCGAGGGTTCGCCCTTCAAGGTACCGTCAATAATCGACCAGCGAGTTCCGTGTAGCGGTATCCACTCTGAGCGAATATCAACTTTGTCAAAGTCATCCCTGAAAACCAACTTTCCCGGCCGACCGATCACTGGAGCGACATCCGGCTTTGTCTTATCCGCGCCGACGGTGACGGGCGTCAGTACCATGCACAATAGAAACAGTGGGATAGTCCGCTTGTTTCGCATAACGATTTTCTTGGCCTTATTATCGCGTTAGATTTCGCTTCCATCCAAGGATGAACTTGCAGGCACAAACGCGGCAGCGACTACGCATCCTTAGTCGTTGTTTTTTTCCTTTTTCGAGGCCTCTCCTTGCGCTGCTTCACCGGCGGGATCTCGATGCCGTATTGCTTCCAGAATATCAAGTGAAACGTATTGTGGCCGGTTAAAGGAGCGTCTTCGTTGACCATATTCGGAAGCGCACCGTCGTACCATTTGTCGTAGGCGGCGTTCATCTTCTTCGCGATCGTGGGATGATTCTCAATGACGTTTGTCTTTTGCGACGGGTCCTTTTCCATATCGTAGAGGGCATTTCGACCCACCAAGCGAAACTGCTGATTTCGCACCGCAAAGCCGTTATCCCGCGAAAGTTCCGCCTGTCCTTTTCCCCAACGTCCCCTGTGAAACACACGAAAGCGATCCGTCCAGGGCGCCTTAGCATCCTTTAGCAGCGGCACCAAGCTCAAGCCGTGCAACAGATCTTGTTGCTTCGCATCCCCGCCGGCGATGGCCGCGAAGGTCGGCAAGATGTCGTAGTGATTAGCGATGCGATTCACATCGGCACCGGGCTTCAACACGCCGGGCCACCGCCAGAAGCTTGGCACACGAGTGCCGCCTTCATCCACGCTGCCTTTCTTGCCCTTGTGATCACCGTTGTAGTTCGACGCCGACGGGCCATTGTCGGTGATGAAGATCAACAATGTGTCCTTTTCGATACCCCACTCGGCAAGCTTGGCGGTCAGGCGACCAACGTTGTCATCGATGTTCTCGATCATTCCATAGAAGCCGACCGTTTTGCCCTTGATTCCCGCGTCGACGAACTTCTTCTTGTAGGAGTCCGGTGCGATGAAAGGTCCGTGAGGCGCGTTGGTGGTGATGTACGTGAAGAAGGGTTTCTTGCCCTTCTGCGTTTCCATCCAATTCATCGCCTGATTGAAGAAGATGTCCGTGCAAAAACCCTGGGTCTTCACAAAGGTGTTGTTGTGCAAGATGGCCGGATCGAAGTACTTGTTACTCGGCGCGTCGCCGCAGCTTCCGCCGTACGACTGTCCGATACCTCCGGCGCCGTGAATGAACACTTCGTCGAAGCCGCGTTGATCCGGACGATACGGGTCCTGATCACCCAGGTGCCACTTTCCGAAAATTCCGGTGGTGTATCCGGCGTCGCGGAGCATTTCTGGCATCGTCGGCACGCCGAGTTTCATTCTTTCACGTTCCAGGATCGTGTGAGTTACTCCGACGTAAAAAGGCGCCCGGCCCGACATGATGGCCGAACGGGTTGGCGCACACGTCTGAAGCGAAGACTCTCTCCTCGCAACTTGTCTATGTTCGGTGTGGCGAGGTGCGGATTCCCGTGAGAGGATAGGTCGTAGTATCCCTGATCGTCCGTAATGATAAGGATGATGTTGGGCTGCTTTCCAAAGGCGGGAGCTGCTGCCTGGGCCGCTGTACCGGCGTGGCAAAGGGTCAGTGCGAACAAGAAGGGCACGATTCGTTTCATCACGTACTCCGTGTGTCAGACGATCACATCAGCTAAGACGATCACATCAGGTGTGGTTCTTGGTTTTTGTGTTAACCGGGGAAGTTGGCCGTCGGGTCGGACTTGGTTGGTATCGTGAGATAGTCAGCGGCCACTCATCGGACAAGCCCACGTTGCATCAGGGCTTGGGATGCTTGATCAGGTAGTTGACTCCATTAGTCACCAATCCTTGGAATTCCGGAGTCTCCCATTCGTCGGGACCGTCGCCGACGGCGCCGTGGCCGAGCGTCAAGCCCATGACGCGTGATTTTCCTTGGGGACAAGTCCACATGACGATCGCCTTGGCCTTCCCCTGGACGCCTTCGATGATCGGCACGACGCCATCGAGCACGTAAGCGTTGTTGTACAGTTCGGTTCTGGGTGTTGCGTAACCTTCCTTGAGATCTTTCGTCGCTGGATGTTTGCCAACCTTGTGCAGAATGATTGGAAGTTTTGGACCGTGTCGATGGCTTGCGACGCCGGTAAAGTCGCCATAGGCGGGAAACGGTTCGCTGCCGTGATCTTTCCGCCACTTTCCGACCATTTCCGGTGTCGCTTTCGCTTCACCTTGATAGCCGTTACCGATGGCGCCCTTAACGCCCGATTTGTAGGACTGCCACCAGCTGTGCATCGAGCAGTGAATTAATAGGGCCGGGACACCTAATTCGCGAGTTTGCTTGATTACATTGGCACAGGCGTCCAGGTCTTCGCTACCCGCAAAACAGTAATTGTAGACAATGACATCAAATCCCTTGGCGAAGTTTGGCTTCCGCAGCTGTGCGATCACACCGTCATAGTCGCCGGTCATCACGGTGACTTCCCAGCCAGCCTTTTTGGCGATGACATTCTTGAACGTCGCCAGCTGAGGAGTGTATTTGTGATATCTCCCTGGTTCGTGCGTGACGTAGAGCACCTTCTCCGCGGCAGAGGCGGAAAGCGAAAACAGACAGAGAGTAAAGGTCAACGTTGTCACGCGATTTAAAATACGAACCATCATGCGTCTTTCGCTAGAAAATTGATTTGTCATGTCCACTCGGTTGACACCTGCAGTGCCTTGCAATCTTACCATCGCCACGAGCAGTCTGTCGCGGACTTTCTTGCGAGTTTGTCCCGGTCCGACCGATGCCATCTCTTATGGATTCTAGACTTTTTCGTTCGAGTTCTCGATACCCTGACACAATTATGCCGCATTGGGGCAAAGCCCCGTTGCGTTTACCTAGCCCAGCCCAACGAGCTCACCGTACCACACAGACCTCTGGTTGAAAAAACCGGTTGGTCGCCCGCTCGACATACGGTCCGACAAGTACCCATCGACGAATGTTGGATATCGCCAATGAACAGATCCAGGAAATCTACGGCCAAGTGAGTTCTGCTCAGCGGAAACTGACGGCACTTGTAAAAGAGCTAAATGCGACCGGTGCTCCGTGGATCGAGGGCGAATTGTTGCCGAGTTGGAAGAGCCGGTAAGTGGATTGGCTTTGGAGTGCTCCGACTTGTCGCAGCTTTTAATTCGAGCAAGTACAGCCAACCACTTCAAAGGCCAGCACCTCAGTTGTGGTTTTTGGATTTTTGGTTAACTTGGGAATCTGGCAGTCGTGACCCGCATTGGGATGCCGACACCCCATTTGAGTTCCTTTGGAAAGTGATGATATGACCCGATTGCTACTACTTTCAGTAATGGCTATTTTCGTTTGCTCAGCGTCTGTACTTGTTGCCGCGGAGAAACCGAACATCGTTTGGATTTTCTCGGACGATCATTCGTACCAGACGATTGGAGCATATGGGGGACGTCTGGCGTCGTTAAACCCGTCTCCGAACATCGATCGTTTGGCGCGGGAGGGCATGCGGTTCGACCGCGCCTATGTGGGCAACTCTATCTGTGGACCGAGCCGGGCCACCTTGCTGACCGGCAAGCACAGCCACTTGAATGGGAAGTACGACAACGGCCGCGGCGGGTTCGATCACGATCAGCAGCAGTTCCAGAAAATCCTCCAGAAAAACGGCTACCAGACCGTGATGGTCGGCAAGATTCATCTGGATGGCAAGATGCAGGGCTTCGACTATTGGGAGGTGCTGCCGGGCCAGGGCAAATACTATGACCCCGAGTTCATTACCGAAGAGGGTAGGACCAAGTATGAAGGCAAGTACGTTTCCGACGTGGTTACCGACCGGGCACTCGACTGGCTCGAGAACAAGCGGGACAAAAACAAGCCTTTCATGTTGATGATCCACCACAAGGCGCCGCACCGCAATTGGGATCCTGCGGACCGGCACATGACGAAATACGAGGATATCGAGATTCCGGAGCCGGCGAATCTGTTCGATGACTATTTGAACCGCGGGACGGCCGCTCGCAAGCAGGACATGAGCATTAGAAAAACCATGACTCTTGGCAACGACCTGAAAGTGGAGGGTCGCTGGGTGAACAATCCTCGCTTCGCCAAACGCGCTACATGGTTTGCTGAAAACAAGCCGCAAGGTAAGGACCTGGTCCGTTGGAAATACCAGACGTATATGAAGGATTTCATGCGTTGTACTTGGGGCGTCGATGAAAACATCGGCCGCGTCCTCCAGACACTCGAGGAGATGGACTTGGAGGATAATACGGTCGTCATGTATTCGTCCGATCAAGGCTTCTACATGGGCGAGCACGGCTGGTTCGACAAGCGTTTCATGTACGAAGAGTCGTTCCGTACGCCACTGATCGCTCGCTGGCCCGGCAATATCAAGCCGGGTTCGGTCAACACCGACCTTGTGCAGAACATCGATTTCGCCGAGACCTTCCTCGAGCTTGCCGGCGCGGCAATTCCGAACGACATGCAGGGAGAGAGTCTCGTGCCGCTGCTCAAAGGCGAAACGCCGGACGATTGGCGTTCCAGCCTCTACTACAATTATTACGAATATCCCGCCGTCCACAGCGTCCGTCGCCACGAAGGCGTGACCGGCAAACGCTACAAGCTGATCCGCTTCTACGGCATGGATGTGCCCAACGGCGAAGAGTGGGAGTTCTACGATCTCGAAAACGATCCCGCGGAAATGAACAATACCTACGATAAGACCGAAAACGTTTCTCTGATCGCCGAACTGAAAGAAGAGCTCGAACGCCTGAAGGCCCACTACAAAGTCACCGAACCCCCGGCGCAGGTCCGAAGAAAGGCTCGTACCCCAAGAAGGAATAGAGAGCAGAAGTAACGTTCCCAGGTTAGCCTCATTGCAGCGGCCAACCGCCCCAGGTTCAACATTGGATTGATGAACGGTTTTAACTCGGCCAATGATTACAGTTGTACAAGACGGGCCGATGCTGCTCGACGTCGCTGTTGACCGTGGTCCCACTTGAAGTTCCAAAGCAATCAGAAAACAAAAATCATGCGAATTACCGTCACGCTAGTAACCCTGCTGTCCATCGCGACCTCAACCGCGGCTCTTCAAGCTGAATGGCCCGAGTTTCGCGGACCGGGCGGACAAGGGTTCGTCGGCGATGCGCCGATCCCTCTGGAATGGAGCGAAACGGAAAACGTTACATGGAAGACGCCGATCGCGGGTAAAGCTTGGTCGTCGCCTGTGGTACTTGGCGATCAGATTTGGTTGACAACGGCGATCACGAAGGAACCAACACCCGAACAAATCGCACAGCAACTTCAAACCTCCGGATTGACGGAGCAACAGTTTGAACAGCAACAAGTTCATGGCACACTGTCGCTGCAGGCGATTTGTTTGGATAAGAGCAGTGGCAAGCTCCTACGAAACCTCGTCCTGTTCGAGGTAGGCTCGCCGGCATCGATTCACACGACCAATAGTTACGCATCGCCGACGCCCTTTCTTGAAGCGGGTCGTGTCTACTGCCACTTCGGTGCAAATGGGACAGCGTGTCTCGATACGAATAGCGGAGAGGTCCTGTGGACACGAAAGATCTCCATTGACCATGCCGTCGGCGCTGGAAGTTCGCCGGTGATTTACGGAAACGTACTGGTCTTGGTCTGCGACGGAATCGACAAGCAGTTCGTCATTGGACTCGACAAGCGAGACGCCCGTCCACCGATTCGCTCCGAAAATGGGCAGCACCGCAAGGCCTATTCCACGCCGCTGCTTGTTCAGCAGGGAAATCGCGACCAGCTTGTCATCCCGGGGTCTCAGTGGGTTGTCTCTTACGATCCGGCAACCGGCGAAGAGCTGTGGCGAGTCGATCATGGGAGTGGCTTTTCGAATGTTCCCCGTCCTGTTTATGGTCACGGTATGGTCTTTATTTGTACGGGCTTTGGCAAGCCAAAGTTGTGGGCCATTCGGATTGACGGGTGCGGGGACGTGACGGAGACCCATGTCGCTTGGCGAGCGAGGGGGCAAATTCCGGCCACTTCCTCCCCGGTGCTTGTCGACGATCTGCTGTTCGTGATCGGGGATTCCGGTATTGCATCATGCTTCGATGCACATGCCGGCAAGGAACTGTGGAAGGAACGAATCGGCGGTAAATTCTCGGCGTCGCCGATCGCGACGAACGATCGAGTCTACTGGTTCAGCAAAGAGGGTGGTACGACAGTCATCGAAGCCGCCGCGAAGTACACCGTGATTGTCGCCAGTCAAATCGACGGCGCGTTGATGGCCTCGCCGGCTGTATTTGGATCAACTCTATTGTTGAGGTCGGACTCCTACCTCTACCGAATTGATCAACGGTGACATGGGCCTGCGATTTCTTCCGGGCGCGTTTCTTTTCGCGAGACGCCGAGAAGGTATATGCAGCGGGAGGACCTTGAAGACGACCGTGAGTCGCTGAGTCACACTTCGAAGCTATGCCGCAGTCGTCGGCCATGTGTCATCCTTGTCGGGAAGCGTGTTGAGCTGCGACTCATATATATGGTAGTACGCCATCGTTCAACATGTTCTCGGCACCCTGTAAGAAGTTTTCTGTATCAAACTCTGGGTCGACGAAGTTCATCAACAGTTCTTCAAGTGTTGCCTGCGAGTGGTACTGTTCTTTCAGATCGTGGTATTTCAGGTAACCCAAGTCGATCTGCTCAGCACGCCGAGGTTTACTTCGACGAACTCCGCCGTGAGCTACTAGGGTTACCGGAGGTGGCCGTGGTCTACGTAGTTGCTGGATCCAAGATGTTCTCATTCATGTCGCCGTACGGGATGTTGAACACCTACGCACGCTGGTTGGCGAGACTTTGACCTCGCGTCGTGACATTGCTCATATCGAGACGTCGCTCATTTTTGAGTTCACGCGCAAACCAGCTCTACCGAATTACGGTGAGCAGTAGTAAAGCTCCCCTGAGCCAAACAAACCCGAATGTGTGGCACTGGCTTCGCCAGTGTTTTTTCCGCGGGCTGCCACCCGCGGCTACATGTTGCGACCGCGTTCGCGGTCGGAACCGATTTTCATCTCGCTCAAACTGCGTGCCGAATTGATTCCGCTATCCTTTTCAGTGGCCCAAGCGTACTTGAACCCTTTGTTTGTTCCAGCTGCGCCGTATTCACCTCTCTTATTCAACGCAACGAAGTTAAGTGCCAAATCTCCAAGGCCAAGCGGATCAAGCTCGTTAATTCGCTCAATCGTTTTTTGGCACGCATCGGTTGGCGAGAGCCCTTGCCGCATGAATTCGACAACTAGAAACGACCCGCAATAGCGCATCACGTTTTCCCCAAGTCCCGTCGCCCCGGCCGCACCAACCGTATTGTCCACGTACAAACCACTGCCGATAATTGGAGAGTCACCAACGCGACCCGGAATCTTGTATCCCCAGCCGCTCGTTGAACAACCGCCAAACAGATTCCCATTGGTGTCCAGTCCTAACATGGCAATCGTATCATGATGATCTTCATCGACTTCGAGCGACCGCTGTTTCTTCTGCCATGCAAGCCATTCGTGTTTCTTCTTGTCAGTCAACAATTGGGTTGTCGTTAGACCATGTTTGATTGCAAATTGTCTAGCCCCGTCTCCGACAAGCATGACATGCGGAGTTTTTTCCATCACCAATCGGGCAACAGAAATCGGATGAAGAATGTCCTGAATCGCTCCAACACTACCTGCTTGGTGACCTGGCCCGGACATAATGCATGCGTCCAGCTCGACTTGGCCGTCGGCGTTTGGAGTTCCGCCAATTCCAACTGATGCGTTTTTGACATCGGCTTCCGTGACCCAGATGCCCTGTTCGATCGCGTCCAACATCGATCCTTGGCCAGCAACCTCGACTGCCTTGATGCACGCTTTGACACCAAACTCCCACGTCGCAACAAAAATCGGTTTCTCGGATTTCCGAGAATTTCTGTTCTTGGTTGGACTCGCAAGAGCTGGCTTCGCTGCAGCAGCCGCTGATCCGGCAACAGTCGATTGGATAAATGTCCGGCGATTCAACGTCATGATTCGATGCCACGTTTTGTCGGTTAAAGAAATAGAGAGCCGTCAGAAATTGGCTCTCTCAAGAAATGGGGAGGCTATCGGGCCCCCTGGTTTTTGAACCAAGGCTTGCGAGCGTTCGCCGTGATTTCCGCATCCAGTTCTTTCATCCGCGCTATCAGTTCGTTGACCACGTCAGAATGGTCTACCGCCAGATCTGTTCTCTCGCCAACATCTGCGGCAAGATCGAACAGGTGAATGGTTGGTTTTGCGGGTGCAGCATCTTTATTGTTGCGATTCCGACGTTTCGCTTTGACCAGCAATTTCCATTGGCCACGGCGGATACCTTCGAGCTGACCTTGCGAACTGTAGTACAGGTACTCATCACGACTTGATTCTCCGGCGGTGTCCAGCAATTTGTGAGACAAGTCCATGCCATCGATCTTTCGATCAGTCGGTAGTTTGCTGCTGGTCAGCGCGGCGATTGTGGGCAGTATGTCGATGGTTGCGACCACATCGTTGCACTCCGTTCCTGCCGGTATTCGTCCGGGTCCCCACATCACGCATGGAACTCGCTGGCCACCCTCGAATGTCGTGCCCTTTCCCTCGCGGAGTGGCCCTGCGGAGCCGCCATGATTCTTGAATCGCAACCATGGGCCGTTGTCCGATGTGTAAATGACGTAAGTGTTATCAGCCAAATCCAGTTCGCGAATCGTATCCATCAACCGACCGACTTCCGCGTCGATGTGTTCAATCACGCAAGTGTACGCGTTTGCGGGATCTGGATCGTATGCGTCCTTGGGAACATATAGCGGAATGTGAGGCATGCTGTGCGGCAGATAAACAAAGAAAGATTCGTCTTTGTGCTCTGTGATGAAATCGATTGCACGCTCGGTATAGCGCCGAGTCACCGTGCGTTGATCGACAGGAAGTTCAACGATCTTTTCGTTTTCGATCAGCGGTGTGTTCCAGTGAGTTACCGCTGAGTCTTGGTCGCGCCACAAGTCGTCCGACGGTATTCTGGGCTTGCCCTTGTTATCCGGGTGATTCATGTCGTTCGAATAAGGAATCCCAAGATAGGTGTCGAATCCATTTTGCCTGGGCAACGTTTCGGGGTGGTGTCCCAGGTGCCACTTGCCAAAGCAAGCCGTCGCGTAACCCAAGGATTTCAGATGGTCGGCGATCGTGTGTTCGCTGGGATTCAGACCTCGCGTTGATGCAGGGAACAACACGCCCTGATGCATGCCAATCCGTTTCGGATAGCAGCCCGTCAGTAAGGCTGATCGTGACGGAGTGCAAACCGGCGATGCAACCATAAAGTTCGTGAAGCGGCGGCCTTCCTCTGCCATTCGATCAATGTTCGGAGTCTTGATGACTGTTGACCCGAAACAGCCCAGATCACCGTAGCCCTGATCATCGGCGAAAATGATCACTATATTAGGCTTCGCGGATTCACCGCGCGAGATCGCGCCGCAAACGGTCAATAAAACAAAAACGGCATAGCTAATGCGTAGCATTTTGACGGTTCCTGGAAGACGTTCCGGCGCGGGATGAGTGGTCCAACATAGCAGGCATTCTAGTTCATGGGGGGGAGAGGCTGCCTCTCAGCGTGAAACGGCCGTCTCTTGTTCAGCAATTCACGGGCCCTTCTTTTGCCGTGCTGATTTCCTCCCTGGGCCAGGACAACACCCTGGGGCTCCGGTTTTTTTTGCATTCACCTCCGCCACAATCGAGAGCGGCTGGTTTGTGATCGCCGGGGAAACCGCTTCAACACCCGCCTTTTGATTTCGTCGCTTGCGCGATCTGGGCGTTGGCTCCGGATAGGCCGCCAACGTGGCGGCCAATCGCTTTACGATTTGGGGATTGTCTGCGGCGTGATTCCGTGTTTCGTGCGGATCGGATTGGTAGTCGTAGAGTTCGTATTGCGCTGTCGCGATGGGCTCGCCCGGATTCCGCCACTCGACCAGTCGATAACGTGCTGTGCGAATGGCGCGGCCCAGTTTGGCTTTGGGATAGGCGTGATAGGCGTGGTCGCGCACTCGGGCGGCGGGATCCTTCAGCGTTGCTGCGAGACTGACGCCATCGATCGACTGCGGCCCCAGGGGCAGAGGCAGACCGGCTAGTTCGGCCAGCGTCGGGTAGATGTCCACGCTTTCGGCCAGTTGCATCGTGGAGGATCCGGGCTTGGTGAAGCCCGGCGCGATGATGAAGATGGGAATGCGATTGGCCTGCTCGTAATTGGTGTGTTTGGTCCAGATGCCGAGGTCGCCCAGGTGAAAACCGTGATCGCCCCAGAGGACAATGATCGTGTTGTCGGCGAGTTCTAAGCGGTCCAGAGCTTGGATCACTTTCCCGATCTGGGCGTCGACAAAACTGGCGCTGGCGTAGTAGCCGTGAATCAAGTCACGCTTGAGTTGCTCACCAATTTTGCCGGCGACAGGCACGGGCTTGTAGGCCGTGATCTCGCCGCCATGTTTGTGCGCTGCCGTGGGAGAGTCCTTTGGGAAAGCCTCAAACTTGGGCATCGGCAGCTTCGCCGGGTCATGCAGGTCCCAATACCTCTTCGGCGCGCTGAAGGGCATGTGCGGCCGCACAAAACCAGAAGCAATAAAGAAGGGCGTTCCATCCCTGTCTCGCCGCGCCTTGGCCGCTTCCAACCGGCGAACGGTCTCCGCCGCCACGCGGCCGTCGGCATAATCTGTGTCCTTCGCTCTCGGCGATTCAAAGGCGGCGCCGCGGGGAAGGGACTTGATCCGGCCCAGTTCCTGGTTAGTGAACAAGGCCTCTTCGCGAGTGAGCTTACCGCCATCGGTGCTCGCGGGATCGAGGTATTCGATCACCTTGTCCGCGAAATGCGGAACGCCAAACGACTGCGCGTCGCCGTTGTTCCCGTGGCCGATGTGGAAGATTTTGCCCAACGATTCGGTGCGATACCCGTGTTTTGCAAAGTGCTGTGGCATCGTCACAGCGTTTGGAACAATGTCGCGAAGCTGGCTACCCAATCCGTACAGACCTGTCGATGTCGAGTGCGAACCCAGCATCAGCGTAAATCGCGAGGGCGCGCAGACAGCTTGATTACAATAGGCGCGGTCAAATCGCATGCCCCGCGCGGCCAGCGCGTCCAGATTGGGCGTCTTCGCGGCGGAATCGCCGTAACAACCCAACGCTGGCTTGAGATCGTCGACCAGGATGAGTAGGACGTTGGGTTTGTCAGCTGCGTGAACCGGTGACAAGAAAGAGGAGGCCGCGAACAGAATGGCGAGGAGTTTCTTCATGGGGACTACTGGGGCCTGAGGAGACGAGGTTGAACTGGTCATTGTAGCTGCAGGGCATCCCAGTCGGGCCGGCCCCAAAAGGCCGCCTCGTCGACGCGCCAAGCACGGCACGATGGCCATTGACTCACTAGTCGGGCAACGCATTGTGTTTTCCGCTACAGAATCTCGTTGATCTGGCGCTGACTGTGGGGAGTTGCGAGAGTCGAGTGCTTCAAGATTGTATAGAGTAACATCTAACCCCGGGGCTGCACTGGAGATTATCTACTCTTTGTACCGGCCTCTCCTTTCGGCTTGCGGAGATGTCGATTTCAAGTGCGGAGTTTATCCCGCCGGCCTGCTGTCGCGACTTGGTGAGCATTATTGGGTATGGAACTGCGGTGTCACGTCGATCAGCCAACTGTTGTGTGCTTGGTGGAGTCGCTCAGCTAGCTTGGGCTTTTCCTTCAAGTAATTTTTCCGCTCGGGTTGTTCGTCATCCAAATTGACCAACTGCTTTGGCTGGTTGCCCGAGCCGAGCAATTTCCATGATCCTTCCCGAATCGCCCAGTTTCTGGCCCAGCCCCAATGCATAGTCTCGTGCTGACTTGGTTCGCTGGCCGACGCGATGACCGGCAACACACTCTTGCCATCCAGTGGGACCTTGAGCCGATCGACGCCGCACAGTTCCAGCACGGTGGGAAACCAATCGGCGGCGATGATCGCTTGGTCGCGGACTTCGCCGCGCGGGAGTTTCGCTGGGTAACTGATGATCGCTGGAACTCGAATTCCGCCTTCGAGGAAACTGCCTTTGGCACCGATCCACTTCCCCGTGTTTCCGCCACCGCCGTTGGCGCTGTAGTAGTGCCCTTTTGGAAAGCCACTTGCGTGATCGTCCATATTGATTGAGCCGCCGTTCTCAACCGAGTGACCGTTGTCGCTCATGTAGATCACGATCGTGTTATTACGCAACTTGGTTTTTTCCAGCTTACCGACAATGCGGCCAATACGATCGTCAACTGTCGAAACCATAGCGGCATAGGATCGGCGCGGCATGGGAAGATCCTTGTAGTGATCGATAAACTGCTGATCTGCCTGTTCCGGATAGTGCGGAATATTGAAGGCGACATACAAGAAGAACGGCTCGTCGCGATGATCGTCGATGTAATTGACCGCTCGTTCGGTCATCAAATCCGGGAAATACTCACCGCGACGAAAAACTTCTTCCTTTTGTTCGTATAGATCGTGGAATCCCCGACCATGCAAGAAGTAGTGCCGGTGGTTGTCAATGAACCCACCAAGGTGTCCAAAGAACGTATCGAATCCTTGGTCCAATGGACCGTGCCCGTCGCGTGCTCCCAAGTGCCATTTGCCAAGTAAGGCAGTGTGATAGCCTCCGTCCTTGAGTGCCTCGGCCAACGTGACTTCCTGCTTCGGCAGATTGGTGCCCGTCGGATTGCCTTCGTTTTCCTTTCGTGAACCCTGTGTCCAGTTCACTATCCCGGACCGCTGCGGGTGTCGTCCCGTCAACAACAGGGCACGCGCAGGGCAACAAACGGCATGAGAGTAGGCCTGAGTAAATCGCACGCCGTTGCGAGCGAGTTTGTCGATCGCCGGAGTATACAGATCGGTCGACCCGTAACAATTCGCGTCCAGAGTCCCTTGATCATCGGTGAAAAAGATGACGACATTCGGTGGTTGCTCGGCTGCAGCGACAACGTCAGCAAGTAAACACACGAGAATCAAAGAGACAAAAAAACGCATGGCGAATGTGCTCTGGTAGGTGGGAACGCAAGGGCAAAGGCAACTTATTCTAGACATTCAGCCAAATCCACTGCATGGTGAGAATGCCGTTCGACCCCGAGTTCCGAAGGCGGTTTGTGAAGTTCAAATGCCGCGTTCCGATGAATTGAACGTACGGCATTCAAACGATGGCAATTGTAAGGTATTCTATTGCCTTCTCAACTGACCAACTCACTGATTTAACCCCAAAAGCATCTCACATGTCCGATCGAATTGTCCTGCGTACCGGCGAAGCGCTCGTTGCCGGTGGTCCTCCCTTCACTGCCGCGGAACCTGAAGTCGTTATTGGCGAACTGGACGGCCCCGTGGGCACGGCACTCGCGACGCTCACTGGTGATCAAAGTATGGGGCACTCGAAAGTGTTCGCGATTTTGAACACCGACATCCAGGTCCGCCCCGTCACTTTGTGCGTCAGCAAAGTCACGGTCAAGAACAAGCGTTACACCAATATCTTAATGGGAACTGTGCAAGCAGCGATCGCCAACGGAGTCTTGGATGCGGTTCGCGCCGGCGACTTGCCAAAAGACAGAGTGAACGACTTGGGCATTATTTGCAGCGTGTGGCTCAATCCCGGTGTCATTGACGACGACCATCTCGACCACAAGGCCCTGTTTGACATTCATCGCAAAGCAATGGCTCAAGCCATTCACAAGGCGATGAACAACGAACCGTCCATCGATTGGTTACTCGAAAATCAAGAGAAAATCGTCCACAAGTACTACCAAATGGGCTTGGACGGGAAAATCTGATCTCGTAAGCGGAATGGATTCAGCCGAACACCAACGTCGGCCACAGGAAAAGGCGACCGGCCATCGATCGGGTAACTGGCCTTTTCCATGCGTTCCGCGTACGACCGGGTTCGGCCTGTGGCTACATGCCATCGCGGCCTTCGCCGCGAGATTTGACCCGCGACGTCCCGGGACCACGAACGCGGCCCGCAGTTCGCGGCCGATAGACACCACGCCACCGACCCCTAGCCCCGCAACAATTCTCGAGTAGTCGTTGTTACCTTGGCTACGTCGTCACAGGTCATCCGGATGCGTGTCGCCGGGAAACCGTGCTACACTGACTGCAATGGCACTGCTTAGCGAGCAGACGCGACCGCGATTAGGCTGGCGTAGCCACAGACATTTCATACGAGTCGCCGATGCGTTTCAATTCATCTGCCGTCAGTTCACTCTCTATTCTGTTTGCCTTAGCAACAACCGTCTTTGGTCAAGCTGCGGACGATTCGGATTCCGTCTTCGGCATGACAAGCGTTCTCGAGGTGCATCTTCAGTTCACACCGAAAGAATGGAAGAAGCTGCAGCCACGGGCCGACGTGAACTTGGATTTCGACGAAGCGCTCGAAGGCGTCATCGAAGACGCCATGGCTGGACGGAATTTCCATAGTGAGAAATCGTCGAGGCCAGGGATTGTCGGATACAGTGGAGTCGATCATCAATATGGAATGGCGAATGTCACGATCGACGACGAGACAGTCCACGGAGTAGGCGTGCGTTACAAAGGAAACGGGACCTTCTTTGCCGGACACGCAACACGAAAGTACTCGTTCAAGATCGACTTCCCCGAATTTCACGACGATCTGGAATTCCGGGGATTGAAGAAGATCAACCTGAACAATAGCGTGACGGACCCTTCCATGTTGCGAGAGGCGTTATCGTACGAGCTGTTCCGAGAAGCGGGCGTGCCGGCTTCGCGAACCGGTTGGGCGAAAGTCTACCTGACCGTGGATGGCGAAACGGATCACAAGTATCTCGGTTTGTACCTCATGGTCGAACAGGTCGATAAGCGATTTCTCAAGCGTGTTTACGGCTCCTCGGAAGGCCTCCTGGTCAAGCCGAGCACGTTCGGTGCGTTTCGCTACTTTGGCGATGACTGGAAGAAATACGAGGCGGCCTATTTTCCGAAAACTGACCCTACACCTGAACAACAGCAGCGTTTGATCGAATTCGCGCGTCTCGTCCATACTGCCGACGACGCCAGGTTCAAAGTTGAGATTGAAGATTTCCTGGACACGGACGAGTTCCTATCCTTTCTGGCAGTGAACGTGATCCTGTCCAATATGGACAGTTTTCTTGGCGGCTCGCAAAATTACTACGCCTACCTGGAGCCGACGTCCAACAAGTTTCAGCTCCTGCCATGGGACCTGGACATCTCATTCGGCGCATTCGAAATGTTGGGCACGCCTGGCTCGCGCCGCGACCTGAGCATCGACCGTCCGCAGATAGGGGTCGGAAGCAATCGGCTGATTGAACGCATCCTCTCGATTTCCAAGTTCAAGCAAGCGTATCATGAGCGAATCGAGCAGTTGATGGAATCGATGTTTGAAGAGAAGAAGATGATCGCACAGATCGATCAGGCTGCCGACTTCGTCCGGCCACTGGTTGCGGAGAACGGTGTGCGGGCCGCCGAACGTTTCGAAGCGGAGCTCGCCGATTCACCACGCGGTTCACCTCACGCGCTGAAGTATTTTGTCCGCCAAAGAATCGCATCTGTCCGGAATCAGTTGGATGGCAAATGGAAAGTCCAGCGAAGGTCATGGTAAAGCTGGTCGGATTTGCCGCGGCCTTTTTGTTCACCGGCATGCTCAACGCTGTCGCCTGGCTCTGGGCTTCGATTGCGGGGAGTCGTGACAGCACTCGCTGGGTGTTACTTAATATGTTTCTGTACCCGGTTGCACCGATCATTTATGGATTCCACAAACGCAAAGACATCGGTCGACCTGCGGCCATCATGGTCACATGCTCGTTTGCCTTGATGATCGTGGTGGTCGCGGCGATCATCGGGCTGTGGTGAGAATCTGCTCTCGACAACGGGCTGCGTCGTACTGGTTCATGCTCAAAGGCGTACAGGACGACGAGGTGAATGAACTCAGGGGGAAGCGTTGATGGGATTTT
>LWDU01040452.1_pt1 | contig 20379 bp, 13 predicted proteins | sample 727161 | NCBI WGS metagenome assembly LWDU01 (sample SAMN04566230, study PRJNA314399) | hydrothermal vent metagenome | isolation source: deep sea hydrothermal plume seawater | place: Mexico: Gulf of California, Guaymas Basin | collected 2004-07-11
TCCGTGTCGTTGTCATAGTAGATAGGGTCATCTCGATTCTTGTATTTTGCTTCGACGTTCGGTTCAGCGATCCAAAAAGCCACGTACAGGAACTCGTCATCCCATACCAATGCGGCCCGCGTCTTGTGGATTGTCTCTTTGCCATTGATCAAATCTACAAACGGTGGAGTGGTTTGCACGGATTTCCAAACCTCTTCGTTTAGCTTTCCGTCAATCACCAGCGGTTTCTCGCAGCGGACTGCGGTATAGCGGGGAATTTCGTTCTTTGGAACGAACGACTGAGGAAAGGGCTTCGGAATCGAAACAGTGACCGCACTCGGAAAACTCAAAAAAGGATCGCCACGCCGACTGAGCGTGCCAAATAGCGTAGCGATTGTTCGCGGCACGACACCTTCGTGTAGCACTTTGCCTTCACTCTGAATCTTGACGGGCTGATCCAAATCAATAAATCGGTCATCCAAATATACGACGACTTCGCTGACGTTCTTTGCCGACAGAGTGATCGTCTGTCCTACCGCTTCTGCAATGACCTCACTTCGGGCTTTTCGATTGGCATCATCGACACCCAACCAATAAAACTGTGAATGGGTGACATCGTCCTGTTTCCATACAATGCGTTTTGGTGCAGCATTGCGAGTCTGTTTCGCCATCCAGGGGATTGCCACTGCATCTTCTCGATCCATCCAGTGACCCTTTCGTCCTTACGGAGCTGAGCCAGCCTCTTTTGCCACGCTGCCGCCACTTTGTTGCGGTTGTAGGCTGCATCGCGGCCGCCAACTTGCAACGCAAATGGAACATTTCGAATGCCCAACGCGGATGTCTCGTTAGGGTGTCCGGCCATCATCGCCGCCGCCGCCCAACGGTCCGCCATCCGTGGGGCCAGTTGATAAACACCATCGCCCCCCGCCGAGTAACCCATGACGTAGACGCGATTCCAGTTAACGCCCTCAAAGGCGACCATGTTCTCGATCAGACGATCGAAGAGCGGATCGATGTGTCCTTGGTGCCACAAATTCCATGTATTCGTCGGCGCTCGCGGTACTAAGTAGATTCCCTCGTCCAAACTGTACAGGCGTTTTTGATTTTCCCATTGTTGGTCGTTGACTCTCGGTGGAGCGCCGCCTCCGCCGTGTAATGAGATGTAAAGACTCCAGCCATCGGCCGGTTTCTTACCAAATTGCTTAAAAAAGAACGGCATCTTCTGCTCACCGTGTTTTAGCACGCGAGACTTCATTTCCTCCGCGTTATCGGCTCGAATCTGTTCGATCCGATCTTTCGCTAACGTCTCTCGTGACGCGACAACCTCATCGTCCGTCAACGCAACTCCCGCGAAGTCTTGTTCGTTCAACGGCGGGCGATCCTTTACCGCAAGTTGAAGGTAATTCCGCAACGACTTGAGCGCCGAACCGGACGCGTCTTCGTCAACGCGATCATTTCTGGAATTGGTTGCGCTGGCAAACTGCAGCGAGAACATCTCGTCCTGTTTACTCGGTTTGATCTGCTGGCGAATTCGATGATCGCCCGCCTCGACCTCAATCAAGAATTCCTGCCCTTGCATTAGCGGGACGCAAATGTGATCGTTCGGATCAAAGCGATCGTCGTTGGTTACTCCAACAAAGACTGGCTGGCCTTTCTGAGTTATTCGCAGTGACGCGGAAACTCGTTGACCATCCTTGTCGCGAACGACGAACATCGCTTGCACGTGTCCAGCCGGCAATTCCTTTTTCAACGCGACATATCGATCCGTCACATTGACTGCGGGAACGTAGGTGATTCGACGATCCCAAACACACGGAAACGACAAGGGAGTCTTCTTGAAGCTCGTGGCATAGATCGCATGAAGCGGATTATCTCGAATTGCTGTTGCCGCCCGATTGACGAACCAACCACGATTCAAGTGTTCACCAGTGGCCTCGGCCGCACCCGTGAATTGCCATCCATCGTCCCAGACTTCGACCCACGAATGATTGCCACTCTTGTTCGTCCACAGGGGCGTACCGACCATGCGTGCCGGAACACCGACAGAACGACAGGCATCGATCAGCAATACAGATAGCCCCGTACATGAGGCCATTCCATCCTCGATCGTTTCGTACGGACTCTGATCGGCCTTCTTGCGATTGGTCGAGAACTTGACGCCAAGTTGTTTGAAAATTTCGCGGTTGAGAATCATCGCAGCCTCACCCGTAGTCTTGGCTTGCTTTACAAGAGGAAGGAAGCGTTGTCGAAGATCGCCTCGCCAGTTATCCCGACGTTCGTTGATGCTGGCATACGGCAGAACATTGTTCAGAAAGATCTCTTTCGGTACGTTTTTCGCCCAAGGATCATCACGCCAAGATTGATAAGCTAGTCGAGTGTTCTTCAATAGGTATTCGGCCGAGAGCGATGTCAAATCGCGAGCTGGCATATTCTGCACCAAGAACTCAATGCCGCCTCGTTGCTGAACGGGCACCTTGACCAGTGCCTCTTCAATCTGAGGTCGGTTCTTTCCAGCCGCCGCCAGAGTCGCCTCAGAGACTTGGCACAGTGCCGATTCCGACACCTGAAGAGAAAGAACAAGCCAGCTGACAGCAAAGATTGACGTTCGCATAAAACTCAGACTTCCGTTAGTAAAACGTAATCGATGGAATGCCGCCTGAATGCTGGAATTGTACACTAGCGGCAACCGAAAGTAATTGGTCTCGACCGACGCGAATTCGCCCGATAGCGGTCGGAGAGTTGACATGACTACGACGAGCCCTGATCTTGGTGAAATCGTCGTCAGCGCAAAGAACGAATTCAACTCGGTGCCAGCATTGCCGATACACCTTGTCCTGAAGTCCGAAAACCAGGATCGATCATGAAGAATACCGACGAACAAGCCGAACAATTACTCGCTGCTTCGCTACAAACGATTGAGGACCACTACGAACAGCGGGGGATTTTTCGAGACCGTTTTGGCTTCGGGCGGACACCCGCGATCGTCGTTGTCGACTTCGCTTACGGCTGGACGGACGAAGCGTATGCCGGCGGCAGTGCCCGACTTGATGCTCCTGTCGAACACACGCAAAGACTGCTAGCCAACGGCCGAACAGCCAAGTTGCCCATCATCTACACGACTTCTCCGTACCGTCCGGAAAGCGGCGACCAACCGTTCAAATCGGCGGCCGACTTTTCACCCGACCTGCAAAGATGGGACGACCGCGCTTGCAAGATCGACGAACGCGTCGCACCGCAGCCAGAAGACCTGGTAATTGAAAAGGAAAATGCGAGTGCGTTCTTCGGCACGCATCTGGCGTCCTACTTAATTCAACATAGAGTGGATACCTTGCTGATAACCGGCTGCAGCACCAGTGCCTGCATTCGAGCGACTGCCACCGACGCCAAGAGCTATCGGTTTCGTCCAGTGATCGTCCGCGAGTGTGTGGGCGATCGCTCAGCAGCCTGTCATGTCTTCACGCTGTTCGACATTCAAGCACGCTTCGCAGACGTTGTGTCGTTAGACGAGACGATGACCTATCTAGACACGATCGACGCGAAATAGAATTCAATGTGTGCCACTGGCTTTGCCAGTGAAGTCGTAGGTATCCGTATTCAGACTCTAATGACTTCGTGTCGAAGACACCGGCAAAGCCAGTGACACACAAACGGTCAATGCCCGCTAGTTCGTTCTGACTGATAGCCCGTGAATCGGAAATACATCTGGACGTATGTGGCCGTCGCGAAGATGTCCAACTTGCCAACTCAAACTGACCGAGCGGACAACAACTTCGACCGTGCTGTTGAAATTGCCTTCCATGCACCACACGTGTTTTTTTGTCGGGTCGTACGAAAGTAACATGAAACTGTGTCCGGGCTTGCGAACGTAGTCGCCATGAATTGGATTTTGAGTACTGATTGTCGGAATACGGCTTCCGTTGTGATACGGAATATCACTCGTAAAGAGCTTATTTAGTTTGGTTCGTCCGTTCTCGGCGCCCGTTGTGCAAAAACCCGTTGCCCACATGTAATAGGCGTAGCAATCCATTGGGTAACGCTCACCAGTTCGCCAGCCATTCTTGCGGTAGTAAAAGTCCTTAAAAGTCCGCATCACGATCTGCTGACGCGCCTGCTGTAGACGTGTCTCACCACCAGTTGCCACATAGTAGGGCAAGGCGAGGCGACCGATCGATGAGTCGCGATCATAAACGTCAGATTCACGGTGCAGATTGACAAACAGACGGTAAACTGTCGACGGCTTTATAAGACTCTCTCCGTTCTTATTTGTCACGTCGAATACTGCCGTGGTGAATTCTTCGTTTTCGACGTCGGGGCCAATCGACACGGGAACAAATCGAACGTGAGTCGTTTGGTAATCGTTCAAGTCGGTCAACTTCACCTCTGCTACGATACGACCCGACGTTTTGCTAACGACGTCCTTATCGTCGACGCGAAGGAAGACTCGTAATTTATCCTCAAACGCCACGTCGGACGAGCTCGCGAGGTCGTAGTTGTATTTGATCGGCAGGGTGGGATAATTCGCCGATTCTGGATCGACGAGTGGAGCAACTCGCTTTACGTAGCTCGAAGTGCCGCCACCGTTATTGGTGTATGTGTATGTGTAGTGCCGACGTCGTCCATAGGACTCATGGGTGCTGATGATTATCGCCAGAGTCGCAAAGATCATTGCGCACAGGAACCGCGAGGGCGGACGTAAACACATAGAATCACCTTATTCTTGCTTTGATTGGTTAGGGACGGCGGGGGAGCGCCTGGCGAGGCCCGTGAAGGGTAGCCCAACCATTTCCTTGCAAATCTATCCTTGCAACTTTCGACGGCGTCAGAAAAGTGCATGGTCTTTTCCGCTGTCGAAGGCTCGGATTCTAGTCAAACCGGATGAAAAGAAAAGGGGCTACTTTGAACGCCAGTCATTCACGAGTCAGCGGAAACTGCATTTACAATGGAGCCAACTCGTGGCCCAGCCCCGATTTTCGGAAGCACCTGCTTTTCGAGAAAAGTCCCTATTCCTGTGCCCTGTGGTAATCTCCGCTCGTGTAGCCGAAGTAGAAACTCAGCAAAATGCTCGACACTGGAAATCGCACCTCGTGTGAGCTTAGAATTACTGAGGCCATGACACACTCGAACTCAAATACCGTCCGGTCGCTTCACTTTGTGGTCGGAATGTTGACGTTGGCGACGCAAGTCCTCAGCCGGCCCGGCAACGCCCAGGAAACGCCGCCGGGGAAGGACTCTGAAGAGATATCGTTCCAGGAGCTGGTTCAACCACTGTTGCAAAAATACTGCCTGCGGTGCCACGATGCCGACACCATGAAGTCAGGCATTCGTGTCGACCAATTGAACGGTGCCCTTGAGGATCGACATCTATTCCTTTGGAAGGACATCCTGAAACAGGTTGCCGGTGAAACGATGCCGCCGGAGGACGAACCACAGCCTACGGAAGATCAACGCCGGTCGCTCGCCGACTGGATCCGAAAGTCGATGGCTGCGGCGCGAACTAGAAACGCGGCGAAGAACGGATCAGTGAGGCGACTGACGGTTTCACAATACAGCAACACACTCCGGGATCTGTTGGGGATTGAGGAACGACTCTCCGACGTGCTGCCGCCGGATGGGGTATCACGCGAGGGATTTGCAAATAACGGCCGTGTGATGGCGTTGTCTCCGCTACTCATTGAGTCCTATTTCGACATCGCCGCCAAGGCGCTTGATCTCTGCATCGTTGATGAAGCTTCACGACCGGTGATCCAGAATTTTCGCGTAGACCTGGGTAAGGCCATCAACCCGGAGCCCTGCCCCGACAAGCTAATTCTCGGTGCCAACAGTCACCTGTTAGCTAACGACAACTTCCTGGTCAGTCAGCTGAAACCAGCCAAGCCTTTTGAATACGAACCGTTCCTGATGCGAACCAAGTACCGTTTCGTCGAAGGCTACCAGGGGAACGCAACGGTTCGGGGATGGCGAAACTACGACAGTATTTACCATGCGGTCTTTGCCTGCATGCGGGGTAACGCCGGATACCCGAAGGGCCTGCCTTACCAGGTCATTGAAGATGGGTTAGTGCTGCGACCTGCGATTCCAAGTGCTGAGCTATTTCAGGTGGAAAGTACGTATGGGCCCAAAGCTAATTTCAAGATCTCGCTGCGGCAGTTACCAGAGCAGGGCCAGTTCCGTGTTACCGTCAAGGCGGCCCGTTACGACGATGCCCTGCTACTCAACCCGGGCCAGTCGTCCCGGCCCGAATCAACACCGGGAGCCATCACGGCCAGGCAGCTTGCTAATCCCCAAACAGTCACGATCAAAAAGGCGGGCATTTACCAGGCTAACGTTTTCTTAACAGCTCCCTCCCTCGATTCGACCCCAGCCAAGGCCGATAAGCTGGCCGAGGGACTGATCGGAGCCTGGCCGCTCAATGGTGATACGCAAAGTGAATCGAAACGCGAGGTGCTGACAGGCCGCCTGGAAGGAGAAGCACAATTTGTTGACTCTCCCTTTGGAAAAGCCTTGTCACTTGACGGCAAGGACGATTCCCTAGTGGTCGATCGAGACAACTCCATGAACGTAGGAACAGGCGACTTCTCGGTAGCGGCCTGGATTCATCCGACGGAGTTACGCCAGGGTGGCATCGTCTGCCTGGGTCGATATAGCTGGACCCACGGCTGGTACTTTGACATGCCAAATAACAAGGGCGTCTTGCGGATTGAAACGATTAGTCCGGAGAACAAACCGAACGGGACCGTAGCCTCCCGACCCGGTGCCATTCGCGTGAACACCTGGCAGCACGTGGCCGCGGTTGTCGGTCGCGGCACCAATAAAACTAACCTTTACATTAATGGTTACCTGGTCGCTACCGGAACCATCGCCCCCACGAACCTGGACAACCCGACCGTAAAACTACATCTTGGGCGGATCGAAGGATCGAAACTCTTCAAAGGGGCGATCGACGATGTGCGCATCTATCGTCGGGCCCTGGACATTTCCGAGATCAAGGCACTGCTCTCACCCGGACGCCAGTTCATCAAGCCACCACCGCCAGAAAAGCCACAAAGCCTGACCCTGCAACTGGGAGAGCGGCAGTTTTCTGCCACCCTTCGCCAGCCAGCATTTGCCGTCCTGCGGCTACCAGCCGGACCACTGCCGGTCCAACTACAATATGGTGGCAAGCTAACACCTGATCGAGTCGTCCTGACACCGCTGGCCGAGAATGACGAGCTTGCCAGGCAGTTCCAGGTTTTTGAAAAACGGCTACCACGACTTGGCCTGCACATGGGATTGCGCCGCGATTGTGGCAGCACCTTTGCCCCGGTCGGTGACAGCCGGCCGGTTGCGAATAGCAACCTGGAAGACTTCATCTTCGAGGGTGCCCTCAACAATTTCCCTAGTCCCGACGTTGAGAAAGACAACGTGAATTATCTGGCTGGCATTCGGGAGATTGGTGTCCGCAGCGAATACACCGACGGGCGTGATATGCCCAGACTGCTCGTTCGCTCGATCGAATTTGAAGGTCCATACTACGCGAATTGGCCGCCGGCTACACACCGCAATATCTTCATCGAGTCCGCTCACAGCGGCGAACCCGAACTCTACGCGCATGAGATTATTCGCTCGTTCGCAACACGCGCTTTCCGCCGTCCAATTACCGATGCCGAAGAGTCGTCCATCGTTGCCGTCTGGAAGAACAGCTATGCCGAAAAAGGTGATTTTCGTCAGAGCATCAAGGACGCACTTCTGGTTGTGCTGACATCGCCTCAATTCCTGTTCCTAATCGAGCAGAGTGAAGGGCCAGAAGCCGAAGACCTTAGTCCGTACGAGCTGGCTTCAAAACTCTCCTATTTCCTTTGGAATACGTCGCCGGATAACCGGTTGCTGGAACTTGCCGCATCCGACGAGTTACACAAGACCCTGGACGCGGAAATCGAACGCATGATTCTCGACCCGCGTTCGCGGCAGTTCATTCATGAATTCACATCGCAGTGGTTGAGGCTCGACAAATTTGACGTTTTGGAGGTCGACCGAAAACGATACCCGATGCTGACGCGCGACACTAAGACTCAGCTGCGACAAGAGCCTATCGAGTATTTGCAGTACTTGATTGAGCAGAATTTGCCGTTGCGAAATTTGATCCAATCCGACTTTATCATGGCAAACGAGGTTGTCGCCAGCTACTACGATTTAGCCGACCTCGCAGAAAATGGGTTTCAATTTTCCGCAATCAAGCATGAGAATGAAAACCTCGGTGGTGTGCTCGCCCAAGCCAGCATTCTCGCGGGCCTTTCCGACGGGCGAGAATCAAATCCAATAAAACGCGGCGCCTGGTTGGCACGCAAGATCATCGCTGAACCGCCGGACGACCCGCCGCCGAATGTTCCGCAAATCCGAGAGGACGAAGGCACACACCTGACCCTCCGCGAAAAACTGGAACGTCACCGAAGTCAGGACGGCTGCATTAAATGCCACTCTGGCATCGATCCCTGGGGAATCCCGTTTGAGACGTTTGACGCAGGTGGGCGGTTTAAGAATGACCCTAAGGTGAACGCCCATTCGACTCTGCCGGACGAAACCGAGGTTCGAGACCTGAACGAACTGAAGGCTTATCTGGCGAGCGACCGTATCGATCGGGTGGCATTCAGTTTCCTGAAGCACTTGTCCTGTTATGCGGTTGGCCGCAGCCTGGGCTACAATGAGATTGTGTTTCTTGAGGAAGAGGGGCTAGAATTAAAGCCCGCTGACTACCGCATGCAGGATATGATCCGGTTCGTGATTAAGAGCGAGTTGTTTTTCAAGAAGTAACCCCGTTCTCGTTCCAATCGACCTTTAACTCGGATTTTTTATGGCCACCTCCGCTCAGCTCGATCGTCGTTCGGTGCTCAAAGGTATCGCTGGCATTTCGTTGGCCCTGCCAATCCTCGAGGCGATGGGAAAGGATATTTCCGAACAGAGCCGGCGACGATTTTGCGCGATATATACGGCCAATGGCATGTCCTTGCCCAAATCGAAACATGGAATCGACGAATGGAATTGGTTTCCTTCGACCGTAGGGAACGATTTCGTATATGGCAAATCAACCGAGCCGCTGAGTCCTTTCCGCAAGCAACTCAGTTTCCTGGGCGGGTTACACCACGCAAATGGCACGAAAGCGGACCCGCATGTTTGTTCCGACATGTGGTTGACGGGCGCTCCGCTACACAATCCTAAGCCCGGAACATACAACTCCGTGGCGCTGGACCAAGTGATCGCTCTTCATACGAAGCAGTATTGCCGCCAGCCATCTTTGGTTCTGTCGATTGACGCAGGTGTTGGGTTCTTATCGCGGACCGGGACAATTTCGTACAACCTACAAGGAAAACCGATCCCCGCAGAAAACAACCCGCGACGAGTGTTTGACCGACTGTTTCGAGGCGACCGAGCATCACTCGAAACACAGCGAGAACAGTTGAATCGTCGTTTGAAACTTGTCGATGCAGTTCTCGAAAATTCCCGGTCATTGAACAGACAACTTGGTCGTGCGGATAGAGACAAGATGGATCAGTATTTGACTTCGTTGAATGAAGTCGAGTCGCGGTTGACAGCCTCGAAAAAGTGGATTGACGTTCCACTAAAGGAACAGGACTATTCTCATCTCGACCTTGACGTGACGTCCGAGGGCGAGCCTAAAGAATATTATCGCAACATGTTCGATCTGATTGCCTTAGCATTTGATGCGGACATTACTCGCTCGGTAGCCTTCATGCTCAACCGTGAAGATGGCATGGGGATCAGCGATACGTTCCCGCTAAAACTAGGGTTGAGTCGAACACATCACAACCTGTCACATGCGGAAGATAAGCAAGGGCAACTCGAATTCGCAAAATACGACTTGTTCTTAAGCCAGCAATTGGCTTATTTTTTTGCTCAGCTCAGCAAGTACAAGGACCCCAATGGCAGCGTGCTGGACAACAGTATCGTGCTGTATGGGAGTGGCGCGAGCACGACTCACAACCCAACCAACCTCCCGACACTCATTGCTGGCGGTGGAAACATGGGTCTGAAACATGGGACGTATTCTCGCAAGGCGGACACTCGAATGTCCAACATCTACCTCAGCATTCTCAATTCCATGGGAATCGAGACGAGCTCATTCTCCGACAGCACGGGCGTGCTTGACGATTCGATTTTTTCGGTCTAATACCAATCGACAAATCGCGACGCTGCTCTCTGATAGCCTACGCGTATTCGGGCAGGAACTGCTTCCAGTTTTCGTAGATGATATTGTGGATCATCTCGTCTGGTACCTTTGGCATGTTCGTCCCCTGGACGACCTGATTGACTTTCTGCTGGCCGGCGATGACTTGTGCTGCTGTAGCCGACGGGAAATCGGAGCCGAAAATCAACTTGTGCTCCACTCCGTACTCAATCGCCGAAATGAATGCCTGATAATGTCGTAACGGCCGATAGTGAAGCGCCGATATGTTCGTGTACAAATTTGGGTGCTTGCGAATCAGGACCACGCATTCATCTTCCCACGGATGCCCCATGTGCGCGATGACAATTCTAAGATCGGGACAGGCGATCGCAATCTCTTCCAGCTGAATTGGGTTGGCGTACTTCAGTGGTCCCGGCCGTACGAACGAGGTTCCCTGGTGTATGTTGACCGGCACTCCAAGCTCTTCCGCCTTCTTGAATAACGGCAGATGTTTCGGGTCCTGAGGGTCCCAGTTTTGATAAATAGGTGAGCATTTCAAACCGCGGAGACCAAGGTCGTTGACGTTGTAAACAAGTTGGTCGACGCAATCCGCGTCGTTGGGGTCGACCGAGCACCAACCGATGTACTTGTCGGGGCGGTCTTTTACAAAGTCGGCAATTAGTTGCTGGTCGGCATTGATTCCACAATAAGGCGCTTTGATACCAAATACGATGACTCTGTCCACGTCCTCCGTCGCTTCGAGTAATTGCTCCGGCCTCGAGTCAAACGCATTTTGTTCATTGACGTCGGACCCCGCAAAATAGACGTCCTTTGACAGTTTCATCTTGGCCCGTTTTGCCTCCCAGGCGAATTCAACGAATTCGTCCGAGTAGTGTTCGGGATACCACATCAGATTCGTGTGTGTGTCGAACAGCATTGTCCCTGTCTCTTCATCAACGTGTTAAGGGCCGTTGTCGCACGCAACCAATTAGCTTAGCGAATCAACGACCCGCGGCTAGCATTCTCGAGCTTTACCCCATCGGCCCCGTGCCGGTGGGGCTAAACTCGCCATTCATGTCAAGAATCGATTCAATACGTTGCGTGTCACCGCCGATACTTCCTCGTCGATGGGCAGTGACAACGTCCAACAGAGCGAACCGACCGCGAAAACTGAACCGCCCGACTCGGTATCGTAGATCGTGAGGTCGGCACCGGACTCATCGGGGTTGATGCCCTTTGCCAAATGGACGATGTTTGCCGGCGAATTGGCTCCGATTTTGTCTAATTCGTGTGCCGACGCGCCACCGGGACATCGCTCGTGCAGACTGCGCAAACCGAACAGATCACCGTCTCGCAAGCCGGTTTCAGCGAATGCCCAGTGCGACGCATCGATCACCCTGTATGGCGCTCCGGTCTGAAAGCCACTGTGCGAATAGGCGATCCCAAGCAGGTTCGCTTCTGACTCGCCACGCAGTTCGGCTTCTCCCTCACGGCGGCACAGAATGGTAGCCTCGTCAGCGAATTCCACTTCGGCATACAGGCCGCACGCGCCCAAGTACAGCAGCTTGCCTCCCTTCAAGCGGACCCAGTCCTTCACGCGAAAGTACATCTCCGCAGTCCAATACTCGTGGTGGTGATTCATCACAAGCACGTCGTAAGATTCCAGCTCCAAACCTCCGAAGTGCAGCTCGGTCTCGCTATAGAGATCGAATGCGAAACGCTCACGCTCCAGCCAACCGAGCAACCTCCATTCACCGGGCGCGAATGCCGATTCCACACGACCAGCTATCGGATCGGTGATTCGGGCATCGGCCGGAACAACGGCAGCGGGCTCTGGGCGTTCAAAGGATAGCGGTGCGGCCGTTACTTCGTAGGGCCAAGTGTCGGGATCTGTATAGCGTGACAGATCTTGCCGCGCGTTAACGATTGGCCGCGGAGGTAGTCCCGCCTGGCTAAAGTAATTGCTACGTCCGCCGAAACTGTTGTACGCGTTCCAGGTAATACTCGACGAGATCACAGCGATCTTAGCGCGCGGTGATCTCGGCGAGACAATCCATGGAAACGAACAGAACTCTCCATTCCGAGTTGTTGCGTGTAAGAAGTACAGCCCTGACTGCGCTGGCGCGACGATGGCATGTTTTTGGTACTTGAGCTGGTAGCCAACGCGATTCCACTCTACGCCAGTTTGCGTGTAATCGCCGTCGGGCGTTATTTGTGCCATCGACCTGGGCCCATGCTCGCTGCACCAACCGAAACTGCAGACAAACTCTTTTTCCCAACCGTATCGCCACAAATCGAGCCGAAATTCGGTTGTCGAGTGGACGCAATACTGCGAAGTGTCTCCCGAGCGTACCCACTTTGGCCACATGAACGCGTACATGCGGTCCGACAGCAATCGGAAAGAATGTGGCCGGCCCTCCTCGATCTCAATTTCAACACGCTTGGACGTGAAGCCGGGCTTGCCCAGAACCACACGATATTGTCCCGGTTCGAGATCGGCATATACGGCTCCAGTGACGCGCGATCGCGCCGGCGTTGAGCCCGATTGACTTTCAAATTCGAGTTCAACACCAGCAAGTGCAACGTAATCTTCATCGCTTACGTATCCGACGAGCATCTGCGGGTCCTCACCACGAATTGAAATCGATGTAATTCGACGAATTCGTCGAACTGATAGCCGTAGACGGTTTGTTCAGGGTAGACTCGTTGTTTGTTGCCTATATCACCGCTGTAGTCAATGCGCAGAGGAGCCAATTGTGATTATCGACATCCACAGCCATGCCTGGGAGTATCCGCAGCACTTCGACGATGATTTTCGAGACCAGGCAAAACGAGCGCGAGCCGGCGTCGAAGTTGATTTGACTGTGCGTTACGAAGATTATCAGCAGTCAGCAAGTGACGTGACCTGCACTGTGGTCTTCGGTGGAAAGGCAAGGCTCAGCGGCCTCTGGGTCGATGACCGTTATGTGGCCGACTACGTGGCCGCACACCCCGACAAACTGATCGGATTCCTTTCTCTCGATCCAACACAGGACGGTTGGGAAAAGGAGATGCATGAAGGACACAAAGAGTTAGGCCTTAAGGGGATCAAACTCTTGTCGATGTACGCCGGTTTCCGCCCCGATGACGAACGTCTTGACCCTCTGTGGAAATACGCATCAGAACATTCGCTACCGGTATTGTTGCACACTGGTACAACATTCGTTGCCCAAGCTCCGCTCGAATGTACGCTTCCACGTCATCTCGATCGCGTTGCGATCCGTTTCCCGGACGTCAAGATCATCATGGCTCACCTCAGTCATCCGTACGAGCCGGAGTGTATCGTCACCATCCGCAAGCACCCGAATGTCTATGCCGACGTCAGTGGTCTGCACTATCGACCCTACCAATTCTACAACAGCCTGATCCTCGTGCAGGAATACGGAGTTTGGGACAAGCTCCTATTTGCTAGCGACTATCCGTTCACGACAATCGATGCCTCAATCGAGGGACTGCGAAACCTAAACGATCAACTGCAGGGAACGGCTTTACCCCGTTTGCAGATGAAGGAAATTGAAGCACTAATTCACCGTGACAGCCTGGGAATACTGGGGCTTACTCACGACGTTTGATTGGCTACGACTCCCGGCCAACATCAACCAAGTCGAGTTGCGTGGAGGTANNNGACCGTAATCCTACAGCGCCCAATGCCGGCCATCCGCCTGGTGACGACGTACGTGCGACAAGTGTTCGCTGGATGGCACTGGGGCTTGTGGCTTTTGCTTCGGCAAGTGCCTATCTGACGCGGCACTGCATTTCGGCTGCCAACACAACGATTCAAGATGATCTTGGCTTCAGTCCGCAGCAGATGGGGTTGATGATGAGCGCCTTTGCGCTTGGCTACCTGTTTTTTCAAATTCCTGGTGGCTGGCTTGGAAACCGTTTCGGCACTCGGTTTGCTTTTGCCTTTATCAGCGTGATTTGGTCATTGTGCAACGTTTGGACGGCAGCCGTAACAGGCCAAGCTCCAGCCGTCGCTGTTCGGATGGCTGAGGCTCTTGCCTCTCTCCGCGCCATTCAAATCTTCGGCTTCTCACCGCTTAGTTTTCTACCGGTGATTCCGGCCGAGACGATTCCGATGTTCTCATCACGTTGTTCTCTGGGGGTTTTTCAGGCCGGGCTGGCACCGCTGTCGGCAAAGATCCTTAAGGACTGGATTCCAATTCGCCACTGGGGGAAGAGCAGCGCATTAATCGGCGCATCGATGTCCCTTGGTGGAGCTTCCACATTGGCACTAACCGGCTGGCTTCTTGCGCATGACTACCATTGGCGGAGCATTTTTAACGTTTATTCACTGGTCGGAATTGTGTGGGCAGTCGCGTTTTATTGGTTCTTTCGCACGTTTCCAGAGGAACATAAAAAAGTCAACCGAGCGGAACTGCATCTAATACGCGAGGAGAATCTGGCGGCCCAATCATCCGACAAAAATCTCGACGGTGCAGTCAAAGAACTGGCACCAACGCTCCGCGGATTAGACTTGTTCGTCAGCATGATCTGTTCTCTCAGCCTGTGGGGCCTCTGTGTGCAATCGTTCTGCCGAGCTGCCGGTTATGCATTTTTCGTCACGTGGTTCTTCGCATTTCTCGAATACGTGTACGGAATCGGCAAGGCAGAAGCTGGACTACTCAACAGCCTGCCCTTGTTGGCGGTAGTCATCGGCACGACCTCCGGCGGAGTGATCGTGGATCAGCTGTTACGGAGGACCAACAGCAAGTGGATCAGTCGCAGTGCGACGGCGTTTGTATCGCTCTTGATCTGCGGCCTGTTGACGATGGCGTCGGCATGGACTTCATCGGCAACCGAGTTGGCAATTGTGATTGCCATCGGGGCGCTGTTTTCTGGAGTCGGCGGCCCGGCAGCCTGGGCGGCGACGATGGACATCGGCGGACGCCACACCGCATTATTCGTCGGAGCCATGAACATGGCCGGGTGTGTCGCGGGTGTGATCCTCCCCACGTTGCTGGGAGGCTGGTTCGGCCGACTACGAGAAACAGGTGGAGACTGGGACCTCGTGATCTACCTGCACGCTGCCTTTTATTTTGCCGGTGCGCTGGCCTGGTTACTGGTTAATCCCAACGACACGCCAACCGAGAGAAAATCGGCCTAGTGACTCAAGGAAGAGAAGGAAGAATGAAACGTCTGGCACTCGCTCGAAAAGTGTCATGAGGCGAACAATTCAGCCGCTGGGCGCTAGCCCACGGTTCATGGATTGCCGTCGACGCCGCGAGTTATTGGCACGGTGGCGAGTGCCAACTGATACACTGGCGGAGCTAGTGCCACACATTTCCCACACACTTGCCACGTATTCCCCAACGTCAACATCCGCGGAGTTCATCTATGCCTCGAATCGTGGTGGCCGAGTGCAAACAGGAAGTGTCGACATTCAATCCAGTGCCCAGTCGGTACGAGGACTTTCGTGTGGCGCAGGGAACGGCCATTTGCGATTACCATCGTGGTGTGCAAGAAGAGGTCGGTGGGGCCCTATCCGTATTCGACGCCGCCAACGACATCGAGTTGGTGCCGACGTTTGCAGCCAGCTCAAATACGTCTGGGGGCGTATTGACTGCCGAGAGTTTTGATCGACTGAGCGGAGAATTTCTAGACCGTCTGGCCGCGGCAGGTCGAGTCGACGCCGCCTACTTCTCGCTACACGGCGCGATGCAGTCAGAAAATGAGTGCGACCCGGAGGGATTTCTTCTACAAGAAACACGACGCATACTTGGCGAAGATATTCCCATTGTCGTATCGCTCGACCTCCACGGAATTCTCACCGACCGAATGCTCAAACACAGCGATGCGGTTGTCGCCTACCACACGTACCCGCACGTTGATTTTTTCGAAACAGGAAAGCGCGCTGCGATACTACTGCGAAAAATCACAGAGCACAGGGTTCGCCCTGTAACAGCACGGGTAAAAATCCCGGTGCTTGCACGGGGCGACGAGATGATCACGGAAACTGGGGCTATTTCCAAATGCATTCGCTTGGCGAAGGCTATCGAAGCGGAGCAGGCAGGCCTCTCGGCTGGTGTGATGTGGGGCAACCCGTTCACGGACGTTCCAGAGCTTCGAACAAATAGCTTGGTCGTTATGGACGACGACACGACCGCAGCCAAGCAATATGCGGCTGAGCTGGCCAGTTGCTTCTGGACACATCACGAAAAAATGCAGGTGCCATTGACCGGGCTCGAAGAAGCCGTTCGCCTGGCGAGCACGATAAGTTGTGGCACGGTCGTGATGATCGATGCTGCGGATGCGACCAGTTCCGGAGCCTCCGGGGACAGCAACGCCATTCTTCGCGAGGCGATTCGGCAGAATTATCGCGGCCGAATCCTCACGCCGATCGTCGATCCTGACGTGGTTAGGATGGCGTTTTCAGCGGGCGTTGGCGCGACCGTTCGCACGACGGTTGGCGGTGCGCTCGATGCCAAGCGTTTCCAACCGCTCGAGATTGAAGCAACAGTGCGATCACTTGCCGACGGCAAGTTCCGCAGCGAGTCTTTCGGCTGGCACTGGGACGCCGGGAACACAGTCGTGCTTGAAGCTGACAATGCGACTCTCGTCGTTGGCACTCAACCAGTCAGCCTCTTCGATCGATCTTGGTTCTACGCGAATGGCCAAGATCCGCGGCAGTTCAACTTGGTCGTTGTAAAATCACCGCATTGCGAGCCGCACATGTTCGCCGACTGGTGCCAAATGCTGATCAATGTCGATGCGCCCGGTTCAACGAGCGCAAACTTGCCTAGTCTCGGACACACAGTGTGCGACCGGCCCATCTTTCCTCTTGACGAAGGTGTCGAATTCTACCCTACCGCGGACGTCTTTAGACGGCCATAGTTTTTCTGAAAAGCACAACTGTGAAAGGCTGCACATGTACGCATCAATTCGCTCGAGGTCGACGTCTTCTTTCTGTACGATCTTCATGTTCTTTTGCTATTCGCTGACGGTACCACCCATTATCTGTCTGGCGGCTGACCCCATCGCATCGTTTTCCATGGAAGTGGATCTCGGAAAAGACCTTGGCCAGAACTTCGGTTCGCTTTTTGAAGTGCGGAACTCAAAAAACGAAGTCGTCGCCGGTGCCGGATTCATGGAAGTCTACAACACTCGATTTCGCAGTGATCGTCACACGCTACAGTTTTTCTTTCGACCAGCAGAAGATGCAAATCGCTTTGCGATTGAGCGTCTTCCTCATCCGGACCTGGACTGTGGCGTCTACCTGCTCGATCTAGATCAACGACTCTACGCCTGGAGCAGCGTGAAGAACAACTCGGTCCGTCGCTGGAACGCAGACAAACGCGAGTGGTCCACTGCGCAAATTCCCAAGACCGGTCAGGTACGGTCAGGAGACGGGATCATGCGGCTGGGAACTGGCACTCTGACGTTTACCGGAAACACGGTGACGTACAACGACCGCCAGATACTCGGTCCGCCGGACATCGGTAGGTACTACAATTTCTACTACGCCCACGGGCGGTTGTTTTTCTTTCACACGCACAAAATGGATCCCGACGGTTTCACACGGATCTATGCATGCCCTTGGACGGCGGACTCGCCCGACCCGATCGATCTCCAAAAAGCAACTATTCTACAGACGAAGTACGTCGGCGCGACACCGTTTGCCTGGGGCCAATTTCGCGGCGAAATCATCACCGTTTCCAATTACGGCGGCGTCTATGTGTTCGACGGCACAGCCGCGAAAAGGCGTCAGCTATCAGGTTTACTCGATGTTAAACTATCACGATCGACTGCTACTATCTCAGTATCCAACTGGTGAACTCTTCGAGTACCGAGGCAAAGAGATCAAACACCTGAAAGGCTGGCCACCCAAGTTGGATGGAGTGTCACCGCGGGCACGTGAGGCTCAAACAATGGCAGTTTACCGCGGTGATTTGTTTGTTGGCGTCTGGCCTTGGGCCGAAGTCTGGCGCTACAATCACGATGACGGAAGTTGGCATTCGCTGGGGAGAATGTTTACTCATCCCGAAACAACTGACAAATCCACACACCCGTACGAAACTGAAGCGAACAAGTACGGGTTGGTCACCAACCATTGGGGGCAACGTGTCACAGGCATGGTCCCCAATGGAAAATCGCTAATGCTCTCGACATCCAGTAAAGGTACGTACGAGTGGTTCGACCGGTATGAGTTCTTGACCGATGGTCAGCGTCGCGAGTACGGGGCCGTTATTAAACTGACGATGCCCGGAAATCTGGCCTCGCAGATAAAATGGAAGAACCGTCCGATCAGGCTGGAATTCGTAATCGAGAAAACGCGATTAACGATTCGACAGGACGGTGAATTATTGGCGGAGACCGACTTGCCGTCCGTCGAAGCGGACCGTCTTCAGCAGTCGATGGTCAAATGGGGGCAAGGGGTCTTTGGTAAACTCAACGGCCGACTGATATCCAAATCGCATTCGTTTTGAAGCCGTCGAATTTGTTCGACGTCCGTGTTTACGATGGGCGACGACATGGCTGAAGCGTCGCCCGGAATGAACTCAACAGCATCAACGACATTGGAGTTCTTGACCGGGCGCGATACACTGTATGCGGATTCTACTCGGGTCCTTCCGTTTCATACCTTGTCCACCGTATTCTCGAAGGAAATCATCTAGGTTCGATGGCGAATAGCAGCGGAGGGCGCTGGTGCAGCCGCGGTATGGTCGCGGTCGTCTTGTTTTTCTTACTCTGTCGCATTCCGATTGTCATGCGAGAAGTGGGTGGGCAAGACGAAGAGTGGTTTGCCATTCCCGGCTGGACGATTCTGCAAGATGGCGTTCCCCGCGTACCCTATGCGCCGCACCGGGTAGAGGACAGCGCGTTCTACAAAGTGGACAAAGCACTGCTAGCGCTGCCACCTTTGTTTTACTATCTTAGCGCACCATTGTTCGCCATTCTTCCGCCGACCTACAGCACGGCTCGTTTGGTCTCCATGGCCGCAGGTGTTTTCACGCTGATTCTTGTTTATCTTATTGCTCGTCATCCATTCAAGGAACCACTTGTCGGCCTATTCGCTGCTGGGCTCTTCAGCTTGTCGCGACCATTTTTTTTTCCGGCGACGCTGGCTCGACCAGACATGTTATGTGGCATGTGGGGACTCGCTGCGCTATGGGTAATGTGGCGGTGGCTTGAACACCGACGGCAACGCGATTTGGTTCTAGCTGGCGCATTTCTCGGCCTCGGTATGCTGACGCATCCATTTGCTTTGATCTACTGCATACAAGTGGGAGTGTGGGTATTAGTGGTGGACGGTTCGTGGCGGCAACGGCTGGCCCGCAGCACGCTGTTGATCGCCTGCTCGTTGGCTGCTTTCGCTTTGTGGCTACCCTTGATCGCTGCGTTTCCGGACATATTCCGTATGCAGTTTTTCTCCAATGTGTTGGATCGATCCGGGCCTGGACTCATAACAAGGCTGTTGTTTCCGTGGCCTTACGTTTCGGGTCAAGCCGAACTGCTCAGCGAACACGCAGGATTGCTTCAGATCGTGTTGATGTCGGGGGGGTTATTTCTGGGAACATGGTTCGCTTGGCGAGCAAAGAACCGCCCTGCTCAGACCTTGCTGCTGCTTACCTGGTCGTCGATCTATTTGCTAGTTGCCTGTCAGGGATCGCACCCGACCAAAGGTTATTGGTGTTACCCTGCGGCGCTCTTGTTCCTTTGCCTCGGCTGGGTAATCAACCGTGTCGGAGGATTGCTTTGGGCGCGTAGTACTTCCTCGCGAATAGTTGCTGTTGTGACCGCCGCCCTAGTGCTGGCAGCACTGATTCCCGGTTCGGGAGTTCGTACATGGTGGACATACATGCGACACAGGTCTAACGTTAACTATGATGCGACTCGCTTTGTCGATCGGATTTTGGCCGATCTTCCGGCCGATGCACGGTACACCGTCGACCGGGCCTTTGTCTTCAACTTCCATGCGTCCGATCGTTCCACACTATTGGCAATGACAGAGAAGTTCTTCTTCGACGTCGAGCCATTTCCATATGACTACTTGATTGTCAGCCGACACTGCATGGATCTGGACATCCGCTCTGTACTCAAAGGCAGGCTGATCGGAACCTACGGCGATCGCGACGACTTTTTTAGTTGTTATGTTGAAGTCTATGTACCAGTCGACAGCCCAGTGTTTAAGATAAGCGACCGTGAATAAGTCGCACATCGCAGAGAGGACCAGGAATAACTCGTGAGATGAACTCGAAGAC
>LWDU01033483.1_pt1 | contig 20369 bp, 11 predicted proteins | sample 727161 | NCBI WGS metagenome assembly LWDU01 (sample SAMN04566230, study PRJNA314399) | hydrothermal vent metagenome | isolation source: deep sea hydrothermal plume seawater | place: Mexico: Gulf of California, Guaymas Basin | collected 2004-07-11
CTGAAGCTCAAGGTATCGAAGAAAAAGCGAACGCCATGAAACTGTTTGATGACGTTGGTAAAGATCACGAAGAATTCAAGATCCGTCTGAAGAAAGACCAAGATATTGAAATCGCCGCAATTGACGCTCAGCGTCTTATTGCCGAAGCTCAAGCGAGTATCATGGGCGAGGCGCTCAAGAATTCGAAAATTGACATTGTGGGAGGTGAGTCGACATTCTTTGACCAGATCGTTAATGCGGTCAAAGGTGGTAAAGTGATTGACCGCTTTGTTGAAAATAGTGAAGTACTACAAGACGTCAAGGATACCTTCTTTAACGGAGATCCTGAGTACTTTCAAGCTCGCATCTTAGGAATGGTCGAACAATTTAACCTCAGTAGTGACGACGTCAAGGACCTGTCGATCGCGGCATTGATTGCCAAGATGATCGGCTTGGCCAAGACGGATACACTGCGACATGAATTGCAAGGATTGTTAGGGATGGCTAAAAGCAAAGGTATCTCAGATACCGTAACTGGCGATGTTCTAGCGGTTGAATCTGGCGGCAACGCTCAAAGCTAACGTAGCTTGCTTGATGCTACGCTCTGCCAGTCGTGCTGGCAGGTCTCGCGATGACCCTTTCCCAGGGAAAATTTTGAGACCTGCTGGACACGCAAGCCGACGACGGTTTGGGGAGACGTAGTCAGTCGAGTATATGCATCAGTACAATCCTTGTAATCAATAGGCTCTCCGTAGGTAAATCGTTGCCTCAGGAAAGATTAAGAATTCGTATCATGGCTTCAGAAGAACAGCAATCCGATGTTGATGATGGCGGCTCGCCAAAATCAGCAACTCCGCAACTTGAAAGCGGCACGTATGAAATCATACGTAACCGGCTGAAAGGTTATGCGCAAGACTTGCGAGAGCGGTTACAACAATTAGGCCAAATCCGCAAGGACGTATTTGGTTCGATTGAAACGGTCCTACTTGGATCAGAACGCGTTACGACGGAACACAACTGTGTCCCGCGGGACATGATCGCAATCGGTGACCAGATAATCTTCGGTTATAACATCCACTTTGGTTTGAAGAAGACGACACATATCGATGATGTGTTTTCCGTATACCGATTTGAGGATCACTCATTTCATAGCGTTAAATTAGATTTGATTTCCGATCAACAATTTCAGCGCGATTTTCAGGAAATCTATAAATACTATAAGAATGCGGAGTTTGCCAAGTTCTTTGTCATCGGCCCAAACCTCTTCATGACCTTCAAGGTTGGTAAAGGTGACAATGACGTAAAGAGTTTGAAGTGGAAAATTACGGACGATAAGTTAGTTTATGTTGATAACCGTAGTGACCATGAAGTCCGTTTTCCGGTACAGCATGAATTCGACTGGAAGCGTCCACCACGTGAATCTTTTCAGGAAGGTCGACATCCCCATATTAGTATTGATGATCGCTTGTTTGTCGAAACAGTGGGTGGTGATCTTACAATTAAGGTTGAAAACAACACTTTAACCGGTGAAGGCATCTACGCGGAATCCGTAGAACATGTTGACCAGACTCTAGATGATGCAGAAGTATTATACGCCATCGTAGGCACAATTATCTTGCTTAAGATTCGACCGTATCAAGAAAATGATTTCCGTTATTTTATTTATAACGAGAAGATTCAACAGGTATGGCGAATTGATTCGATTGCGGATTCTTGTGTGTTGTTACCGGATGACCATGGCGTCATCTTTTCCAATGGCTATGCATTGGGCACGGGTGAATTTAAAGTCTTTGATACCGACCTGCAGCATATGAAATATGACCGCCGCTTGGATGCACCTAATGGCGAAGACTACTTGTATGTCTTCTACAACACAGATTCTGGGACGTATGTATTGTTACGTTACAATCTGATCGAACAAAAAGTGGACACTCCCAATATTTGTAATGGAACATCTTTTTTCCATGCGGGTGAAATGGTTTGCTTCCGGGCCCAAGACAACGCTCAAAAACACCACGTCTTGCAAATATGGCAAACGCCTTATGTTTCCGACGATTATCAGCCCGCAACCAACACGGATTCTTTCTTGTACAAAATTGGTAACAAAGAAATCGTCCGTGGCATGGCTGAGTGCCATGAGGTTCTTGGATTAATCGAAAAAGAGGATACCTACTCGGGTTTGTATCATGATTTGGTACGAGCTTCGGCGGGCATCGTTGATTCCTATTTTTGGATCTCAGCGGAAAATTGTTTTGCAGTCGCAAAACCGCTAATACAAATACGCCAGTCAGCGGAATCGGCGATTGATGAATTTGAAAAGGTCGTGCGCGTCAAGAAAAACAGCGCTGATCAAACTCGTCAGGTACGGCAAAACGTTGAAGAAGTACAACGGGTTGCTATTAACAGTAGATTCGAAAATGTAGACGATTTTGTCCAGTCACTAGCTGGTCTGCGAGCAGTCCGTGGCGAGATAGTATCACTGCGAGAATTACGTTATGCGGATATACCGCTGATCGAAAAATTAGAGGTGGAAGTAGCCGAGTCGAGCGAACGCGTATCACAGCGGTGCGTTGAATTTTTATTGCGTGATAATGCTTTAGATCCTTATGCCGAGCGGATCGACGAACAAACAGTATCGATTGGCGGACTTAAAAAAGTTACTGATGCTAAAGCGTTGGCTGATGCGATTTCCGAGAGCGCTCAAGAACTTGAAATGTTGATTGACATCGTTAGTAATCTTGACATTGATGACGCTACACACCGTACCCGCATTATCGACAATATTTCCGTGATCTTCGGAAAAGTAAACACAGCTCGTGCGTCACTCAAAGGTCGTATTAAAGACTTGATGAGTGTTGAAGGCGTGGCTGAATTCAATTCGCAAATGAAGCTGTTGAATCAAGCGGTCGTGAATTATCTTGATATCTGTGACAGCCCCGAAAAGTGTGAAGAATTCCTGACCAAGGTCATGATTCAACTTGAAGAGCTGGAAGGTCAATTTGCCGAGTTCGACGAATTCGTATTGCAATTGACTGAAAAACGCGAGGAAATATACAACGCGTTTGAAACTCGAAAAGTGTCGTTAATCGAGTCGCGCAATAAACGGGCCAATGCATTGATGAAGGCTGCTGAGCGAATACTCAAAGGCGTGAAAGCTCGCATTGACAGTTTGGAATCGGTAAATGAGATCCATGCATATTTCGCCGCGGATCTCATGATCGAAAAGATCCGAGACTTAGTGGATCAACTCAAGGAGCTAGAAGATAGCGTAAAAGTTGACGACGTTCAGAGTCAACTGAAGACGATTCGAGAAGATGCAGTTCGCCAATTAAAGGATCGTCAAGAACTGTTTGTTGGTGGTGAAAATGTCATCAAGTTCGGCAGTCATCATTTTTCAGTGAACGTTCAAGCGTTAGATTTGACAACGGTTTTACGTGATGGTGAAATGTACCTACACCTGACGGGCACGGACTTTTTCGAATTAATCACCGATGAACAACTGCTGGCCACTCGCGAAGTTTGGCAGCAAGAGGTTATCTCGGAGAACGTAGAGGTTTATCGAGGTGAATACCTGGCGTGGAGAATGTTGGATTTTATTACCAGCGACAGTGAATGGTCGTTGGAAAAATATGGGGATTTAGACGAGGAGCAACGACTCAGCGAAATCCAAAAATTCATGGCGCCGCGGTATACGGAAGCTTATGCTAAAGGCGTCCACGACCTCGACGCAGATAAAATCCTTAAAGGCCTAGTCGATATGGAATTGGCGATTGGGTTGTTGCGGTACCACACCCAAGCTCGAGCACTCGGGCGATTGTATTGGGAGTATTTTGGAGACCAGCAGAACAAGCAGTTGCTGCAGTTGCGATTGCAGGGCGTGGGGACTATTTCTGAGTTGTTCCCAGCTAGTGCCGAGCAAGAACAATACGTAGCGGTACTGGAACCGCTGTTGGCAGAGTTTGTGGAAACAACGGGTTTGTTTTCGGAGGATTATGTACATCAAGCAGCGAATTATCTTTTCGAAGAGCGTACGGTAAGTACTTCGTTTGCAATCAGTCGTCGGGCGGCCGAATTGTATGCTGCCTTTGAACGACATTTGAAGCAAAATAGCTTTCTGAAGAAGTTTCAAGAATCGGCGACTCGCTTAGCGGACAGTCCGGAAGATCGATTTATTCTGTTACGCGATTGGATCCAAGCATTCCTGGAATCCGCTGATCACGGTGAAACCGCGATTGATTACGTGGATGAGTTGGCGGTCTTGTTGATGAGTGGTCCAGTAGATCACAAGCACATTGTTGACGGTACGGTGGACTTGGACGTTCATGGAATGATTGGTAATCACGCTACAATCCAAAAAAATAACTATCAATTAAACTACAACGCGTTTGTTACGAAGTTAGAACGTTTTGATCGTGCGATCGTTCCTGCTTATCGAGATTATATTGATATCAAAAAAGAAGTTGTCGATATTGCGCGTAAATCGATGCGGTTGGATGAGTTCAAGCCGCGTGTTTTGACTTCGTTTGTTCGTAATAAGTTAATCGACAAGGTTTACTTACCCCTAATTGGTGATAATCTAGCCAAACAAATTGGCGTCGTTGGCGAGGACAAGCGAACGGACTTGATGGGCTTGTTGTTGCTCGTTTCGCCGCCAGGTTATGGTAAGACGACGTTGATGGAATACATTGCAAATCGTCTCGGTGTGATTTTCATGAAGATCAATGGCCCAGCGATTGGTCATGCGGTGACTTCACTTGACCCAGAAGAAGCCCCCAACGCAGGTGCTCGCGAAGAAGTACAAAAGCTGAACTTGGCGCTTGAGATGGGTGACAATGTAATGATCTATTTGGACGATATTCAACATTGTAATCCAGAGTTTTTACAGAAGTTCATTTCCTTGTGTGATGCTCAACGAAAAATCGAAGGTGTCTACAAAGGTCAAAGTCGTACGTACGATCTACGAGGTCGCAAAGTTTGTGTAGTTATGGCCGGAAACCCATATACAGAAAGTGGCGAGAAGTTCCAGATTCCAGATATGCTTGCTAATCGTGCTGATATCTATAACCTCGGTGAAATCATCGGTGACACGGCCGATGTCTTTGAGATGAGTTATATAGAAAACTGCCTGACCTCGAATTCGGTATTGAGTAAGTTGGCCAGTCGTAGTCAGCAAGACGTTTACGAGATTATTAAAATTGCTCAGACAGATTCTCGTGAAGGAATTGAATTCGAATCCAATTATTCGATGGAAGAAGTCAACGAGATGGTTGGCACGATGAAGAAGTTGCTGCGAGTTCGGGATGTTGTGCTTGATGTTAATCGAGAATATATCCGCAGTGCCGCTCAGGATGATGACTATCGAACAGAGCCGATCTTTAAGCTGCAAGGTTCGTATCGAAATATGAATCGTATTGCCGAGAAGGTTTTGGCGATCATGAACGATGAAGAATTGGAAACATTGATTCTGAGCAACTATGAAAACGATTCCCAAACCCTGACCTCCGATGCTGAAGCCAATATGTTAAAGTTGCGCGTCATGTGCGGTTGGGCGACGGAACAAGATGAGCAACGTTGGGCGGATATCTGCAAGGCATTTTTACAGAACGTAAAGATGCGTGGCGTCGGCGCTGATGATCAAGCGGGACAGATTATTCTGCAGTTGCAAGGTTTCTCAGATGGATTAGATGGCATTCGTCAGACGATTGACCAAGGTGTCGTTGGACTTGTCGAAAAGGCAGCGTCGGCGACGGTCGCACAAGCGGGAGATTCCAATAACGATCAAACTAATGACGCACTGTTGACTTTAGCCGAGGAACTTAGAAACTATACAACGGGAGCGATTACGGTCGATCCATCTGACGGAGTACAACGCGTGGCGGTAATGCACAAGGTTCCTAAGTCGATCTTGGCGGTACTAGAAAACCAATTCCATCTGATGAACGACTGGATGAAACCGATCATGGAGAACCAGCAGGGCAATGCGGCAGGCATAGAACGCTTGCGGCAGGCCGTGGAACAATGCCTAGGATCCTATAACGGGTTACTGAATGACCTAAATAGCGACCGTCAAGACATCAATGCTGACAACGACGGTAAATAGATAGTGGTGATTATAGTCGGTTTAAATCGTGAGCCAACGGTCACGTGAGGCAATATTCCACGTGCCGACGACTTCTTGATCTTCCACGATAAATGCTGCTCGATGCAAAGCGCTCGTTGGACAGATATGTCCTGGAATCGCTAGAAGTTCATCTCCAGGGGAGAATTTCCCAGCGATGGAAGTTTGCAAAACTAGGTGTTCTTCATTTTGTAGAGTGGGTATCGCATCGGGCAAATCAGGAAAGATCAGTCGTTTTTCTAGTGGTGGATCGGATGCACATGCCTTGTAACCTAAATCAACCGTAATCGAATTGGCGGTTGGTAGGCTGATAACGCGAGTTAAGATTCGAGCTGCTGGGGTATAGTTTAGATCAGGGAACATGTTGCCATAGTTGTTATCAAAGAAAGTATTAGTGCCAGGGCTCAGTTCGAGCACTGGGTCCTCAATAGCGGCATAGGCTGGAAAGCTACCAGTTCCACCAGCGACGATGCGCGGCACTGATAGGCCGGTGGTTGAAAGTTGGTCACGCAAGTCAGTCGCGATCTGCCAACACTGCTGTACTGCGGTTGTGCGTAGAGCAAGGTCAGTTTGATGGTTCTGCCCATCGTACAAGTGGAAACCCGCGGGGTTGAGTCCGCTGCTGTCAGCAATTTGTTGATATAGTTCAATGGCCGCGTCTCCAGTGGTAATACCTGTTCGATGTTGCCCTGAGTCAATATCGAGTAAGACGTCGATAGTGCAATCTGCCGCAGTCATTGCTGTCGATAGTTGTTGTACCGGTGCAGGATGATCTGCCGTCACGATGAGTGTCACGTCGGGATAGGTTGATCGAAACTGAACGGCTCGTTGAATGTTGGGGCCGACGAGGTTGTAAGCCAATAGAATGTCAGTGACGCCTGCTGCAGCGAGCATTTCGGCTTCGGCAAAGGTCGCACATTTATGCCGAGTAATTCCAAGTTGCATTTGGATTTCGGTGACTTCGACCATCTTGTGTGTTTTGCAATGCGGTCGTAATCGCGTCACGTCGCCAGCAGTGCGAATCATCTCAGCGAGATTTGACTTGACAACTTCGGGAAAAATAACGAGTCCTGGTGAGATAATCTGGCTCGTATCACGAATCGTAAAATCAAAGGCTGGCATAATGGATGTCGTTAAAAAGGAAATCAAGAATTGCACTAAACGATGTGATTTATTGTAACGGTTTGTTACTCGGATTGCCGCTAGGGATGTGCGATGTTGATTATTGAAAAACACCATTCATCCACGAATTAGCACGCATATGGAGATTGGTAAATCATTGATTTACCTGGGGTCGATTTACTAGATAGATTCCGGCGGCAACCAGTGCTAATGAAAGGAAGATCCAAGATGACAAAGGGTCATTGCGTAGAGTGGCGGCGGTGGCGATACCAAAGATTGGCGTTAGAAAACTGAATACGGTAATTCTTGAAGCAGAATATTTGTTAAGCAGGAATGTTTGGATTGCAAAACAGAGACCGCCAACAATGACACCTTGATAGATCAGACCCCAGATAACCAGATGGTTCACTTGGTCGATGAAAATTTGATCGCGTTCAAAGTAGGCAGCGATCGCGACGAACCAGATAACCGCAATTAAATCGTGCCACAGCATGAGTGTACCGGATTGAACGGTCTTAAGATTTGCTTTGATAAATAATATCTTAGCGGCGAGTAAAGCTCCACTAATGATGATGATGCAGTCACCTAATAGTCCAGGCAGGTCGCTAGTGTCTACCGTTGTTGTATCGGCCTTGGACTTTAGTAATAGAGTGACCAAGGCACTCGCTGCGGCAAGCGTGCAACCGATGAATTGAAGTTTGGACAGACGTTGGGTCCGGTTGATGAAATGTTCATAGCCGAAAATCCAAATAATAAATGTATTGATTAGGATGGTGGTGTGAGTTGAATTAGATAGTTGTACGCCGATAGTAAAAGTGCCTATTTGCGCGGCGAGTAATGTGCCGGCGATCAGACATGTGGGAAGTTGTTGCGGGGTTATCCTCCAAGGTGATTTTTCAAATTGGCACCAAATGAGCATGAAAAATGTCGCTAGCAGGAAGCGAATGCCACTTACCGTAATCGGAGGTAGTCCGTAATCGGTGTAGTCTGACATCAGAGTGTACTTCGCAGCGACTGGGTTGCCGCCCCACAACGCTGCAGTACTTACAACGGCAATAACTATCAACCAAGTCAACGGGCGCTGGTGATCGACAAGAGGGACGTCGGTTTTTAGAGGTAAACTCATAGCAGGGGTGTGAATTGTGGTAGGTGACGAGTATTGTGTCGCAGAAAAATCTCTGTCGCATCACTATTATCGGCGTGGGCAGATTATCATAAGAGGAAGAGATTGGTTTTGTCGGTATTTTCTAGGTAGAGTTGGTTGATGAGAAAAATGAAAATCTGTACGTTAAGTTGTAGTCTTTTATTATGCACCGTTGGGGCAGTCCTTGCTGACGAGCCGAACAAGTCGCCCTTATCCGAAGTTTCTTCAGCGCCCGCTGAGGACTCAGTAAACCATATTCAAATCCCAGCGGGTACTGAATTGGAATTGGTTGCTAGTGAGCCGCAAGTTATCGATCCGATTGCGATTCGCTTCGACGAATTCGGACGTATGTGGGTCGCTCAAATGGGTGACTATCCGGAAGGCAAGGGAAAATCGAGCATTCGCATTTTAGAAGATCTAGATAACGATGGTGAGTTTGAAACTTCGCGATTATTTGCGGATGATTTACATTTTGTCACCGGTTTGCAGCCTTGGAAGCAAGGTGTGATTGTCACGATGGCTGGTCGAGTGGCATATATGAAGGATACCGATGGAGACCATCAAGCGGACGTAATCGAAGATTGGTACGTGGGGTTTTCTGAAGACAATACACAACTACGAGCAAATCATCCGCGGCTCGGATTAGATAACCATGTGTACGTTGCCAATGGTTTGCGTGGAGGCGTTGTTAAAGATCCTCGAGGCAAAGATAGTAAGACGGTGAATATAAGTGGGATGGATTTCAAGTTTGACCCTATTACGGCGAAGTATGAAGCGGTTTCCGGAGCTGGGCAATTTGGTTTAACGTTTGACGACCAGGGCAACCGGTACGTATGCAGTAATCGAAATCCATTAATGCAAATCATGATTGCCAATAAATACGTCAAAAAATATTCGGGCACTGCTGTGGCGGATGTCAAACAAGATGCGGCTCAAGCGGGAGTCGAGTCGAAAATTTTCCCGCTTACTAATTTTTGGACGACGTCGAATTTACATGAGGGACAGTTTACCGCTGCCTGTGGCGTTTTGATTTATCGTGGTCATTCGTTGACGGGGATGAAGGGTATCGCGTTAACATGTGATCCCACGGGTAATTTAGTGCACGCGGAACGGCTATCACAATCGCGCGCTGCGATGACGTATTTACCAATGTACCAAGACAGCGAGCAGCGTGAGTTCTTGGCGTCTCGAGATTCTTGGTTCCGCGCGGTGAATCTCCGCACGGGTCCTGACGGGTGTCTCTATATTGTTGATATGCATCGAGCGGTGATCGAACATCCGAATTGGGTTCCAGCAGAGCTGAAAAATCGCAAGGATACTCGCTATGGCGACGACAAAGGTCGTATTTACCGATTGAAATCTAAAGGCGAGCGACTCGAAGCTAGATGGAACTGGAATATTGCAAATTCAGACACAGAAGATTTGGTGCTCTTACTGGAACACCCGAATTCATGGCACCGCGAAACAGCTGCTCGGCTGTTGCTTGAACGTCGGCCTGACGACGCCGAAGCATTATTGTCGCGAATTTTCATTCACTCAATTCATTGGGAAGGTCGGCAACGAGCACTCTGGGTTTTGGAAGGCTTGGGTCTGCTGCAGCCCAAGCATATTGAAGCGGCTGTTAGTGATTCTTCGCCAGCGGTTCGAAAGCAAGCCGCTGTGTTGTTGGAGAAGTATTGGGATGCTTGCCCCAATGGTGAACTGCTGGCGAAAAAGATGTTAGTTGATTCGAGTCAGTCAGTGCAGTTTCAGGCATTACTGTCTTTTGGTGATAGAATTGATCACGCAGATTTTCAGTTGTGGTTACACGTGTTTTCTCGATCGATTGAAGACAAGTGGTTGACGCAAGCAATGTTGATGGCAGTCGGCGACGAACTGCCGAAATTGGTGCAGGAGTTTTGGACTCGAGGTCAGGACGGAATTTTGAAATCGATGTCGCCTGGGAAAACGGAAAATATCTATCGCATCCACCACGCCGCTGCTCGTTATATCTCGACCGAAGCTAACGCTCGGCAGGCGTGGTTAACGTGGGTTGTGCAATGGTGGTCTGAGGCACCGCAACGTTATCACGATCTCGGTGTTCGTAACCAAGGTGTCACGGCAAGTTTACTGGGTACGCTTGACGGCATCCGCAGTCGCAGTGTGAATGTATCGGTATTGCCAGCGACAGCGAGTTCTGAACAACAGGTTCAAATCGATGTGCTGTGGGATTTCTCCAAGCAATGGGCGGGTAATGTGACGTTGCCAACAGCAGATCGGTTGGCGGGGATTAAGCTATTAGGGCATGCTGGCAAGATCAGTGTGTTGATGGAATTATTAGTCGCACCAACCCGCTCGGAATTTAACGTGGCGGTTTTGCAAAGTTTACAATCATCGGGTTTCGCTGTCCCGTGGGATCAGGTGCTGCGTCAGTTTTCAGCAATGCGCCCAGCGGTGAAGCGAGCATGTCTCGATGCGGTTTTACGACAACCAACAACAACCCGTCTATTGTTAGATGCCTTGGAAGCCAAGGATATTTCGGCAAATGAGATAGATTCGATTCGTATGAATCGAATGCTCAAACACAATGATAAGACGATTGCTTCTCGAGCGACCGCAGTACAGGGTAGTTTAGTCAATGCGGATCGCCAAGCTGTATTGGCTAAATATCGAGCGGCGTTAGCACTTGAAGCTTTTCCAAAACGAGGCGAGATTGTTTTCAGAAAGAATTGTGCTACGTGTCATAAGATTGGTGAGATTGGAATGCAAGTTGCGCCGGATATTTCCGACTCACGTACACGAAAACCAATTCAAATATTGACAGACATCCTGCAGCCTAATCGAGCGATTGATAATAACTACATGCACTACTCGATTATTCTCAACGATGGCCGAGTGCTCGATGGCATATTGACGACCGAGACATCCTCGTCGGTGACATTGCGGCAACCCGAAGGTAAGCAGGAGGTCGTGCCGCGGTTAGAAATTGACGAAATCATCTCGCGCGGTGTGTCGCTAATGCCCGAGGGTCTCGAAAAGAACATTACGTTACAACAAATGGCTGACTTGGTTTCCTTTGTCAAAAATTGGCGTTATCTTGATGGTCGCATTCCGTTGGAAAAACCGTTACCCACAGATTCCGTAGAGTAGTTATTGTTGCTAACCTAAAAATTCACACACTGCATCGCATGACACGTCGACGAAAAATTCTATTTAGTCTGGTGGCCTATCTGTTTTTCTATGGATTGTGCGAACTTACATTTCAGTTGATTGGCTTCGATTTTTCGCATAGAACGCGTGATCTTGAAAGTGTCGCGACATTTTATCGAATTCCCACCACTCCGTTTGGTGAAGCCTATTATAGGCGCCCGGGGTCGGTCACTTGGACTGGAAAAGTTGTGACGTCGCAAATGCAACGTATCGGGTATGAGGCCAAATGGTTTCCCGAAGAACAAGAAGTTACACTGCAATATGATAAAAATGGTTTTCGTAATCCCACAGATTTGGAAGATTGGGAGATTGTTGTCATTGGTGATTCGTTCACAGAACTGGGCAATCTAAAATATGAGGATCTTTTCTCTACGCGATTAGGTTCATTAATGAGCAGGTCCGTGAAAAACTTAGGTATTTCGCATACGGGTGTTCTTAATCAAACCGCTTGCTTGCAGCATTTTGGCATCTCTGAGTCGACCAAGCACGTTGTCTGGGTGTTTTTTGAAGGGAATGACTTGCAAGACTTGGGCTTGGAGTTAGAGCGACGGCTGCGGATTAAAAGGGGGGAGAGTGAACATGTTGATTTACTGGTCAAAAGTAAAAAAAGCCAAACATCATTAACCAAAGCAATTCGAAATGTGTTGTTTGTACCTTCGCGTTTGGATATTTATGGTCCCGCCGTCAATGCGACTCTAAGTCGTGGAAGTGAGTCTGTTCGATTTAAGTTGGATTATACTCCTGTCGGTTCAAAGACGTTGGGATCCGCGGGAGGTCAACTTCGAACTGCAATCGGGAAATTAGCGGATTTATGTAGGCAACGTGATTTGAAACTGTGGTGTGTCTATATGCCAACGAAGCGTCGTGTGTTTCACTCGTTACGGTACCAAGTTGATGACGACGCGGCTCAGCATTTACGGCAATCTTGGCAACCGTCTGACTTGCCTCGATGGTTGGAACTACAATGTTGGTTCAAACAAATTGAGTTTATTGATGTCACGTCGTCGCTAATTGAGTTGAATAAGTCAGATGAATTCTCACATAACTTGGCGTTTGACACACATCTGTCTGTTGCCGGAGCGCGAGTGGTTGCAGATTCGTTAGCGGCAAGAATGGAGCCATTTTTTNNNTCCGTGAAAACGTGCCACAGCGTCAAATACGACTAACAAACGGTCGGCAGTCCGTATGCTAGTCTGCCCAGTAGTCTGCTCTTGGATTCGTGCTTCGATCTTTTTCGCAATGTCCGATCCTTGTTGTCGATCCAATGGTAGTGACTTGGCGAACCACAGATAACATTCAAGCTGGACGTATAAATGTTCAAGTGAAGGCTGTGCTGGATTACAATTGGCTTGGTTGAGCACCTTATCGGCTTGCCCCATTCGGCCGTTGGCGATGTAGCATAAGGCAAGGTTGATTCGTAAATCTAGATTTTCCTCGTCGGTTGGCAATACTCGCTCGTACCATTTTTCCGCTTCGGCTATCCAATTCATGCGATGATAGAGATTGCCTAGTGCTTCCATCAGGTGGGGATTGTCCTGTTGATCTAGTTGCACTAAAAGGCTCAAAATAGTTGTTTGAACCCCTTGTTGTTCAACCGTTGCGGCGACTTTTTCCATCACGTCGTCTCGCGAATATTGCTTGGCAGTCGATCCCACAAAACCGTGCACAAAATGTACCGTAGCGATGGGGGTCGGTTTGATGGACTGCCAAGTTAGCAACGCACCGAGTGTACCAGCGCATGCCAGGCCGAACAGAGACCGGATTATTCGTATAGCTTTGATTTTCGATTTCCAACGCAACCTTTTTTCTTCGCGGCTTAATATTCGCAATACGTCCTGCATACTGTCAGGTCGATCGTCGCGATTAAATGCTAGACAATGCGAGATTAGTTTTTCCAATTTGTGTGGTACGTCCTTGCATTCATTGTTAGATTTCAATGGCAGCTTGGCCTGTTGTTTTCTTAATACCTGTCCAGCTTGAAATAGATTTTGGTTTGGACCAAATGTGTTAAACGGTAGTTTTCCATAGAACATTTCAAATAGTAGCACGCCGAGTGAGTAAATATCGGAACGGTGGTCGAGTACCAGCGAATCTTCTTTTAAAATCACCTTGTTTATTTGCTCAGGTGACATGTAAGTGATCGTCCCGCCACTTGGTTGTGCGTTGTGTAGCGCGTTATGTGCGAGGTTGAAGTCTAACAACAAAGCCTGATCTTTATCGGTGACCATGACATTCGACGGTTTCAGGTCCAAGTGTAATACCCGCTCGGCATGCGCGTAGACTAATGCGGCGGCAATCTCCGTGCCATATTTGAGGCCGCGTAGTAATGCGTCGTGTGACGCCCAGACAACATGGGGAATGATGAATTGCTGTGAGTGCTTGGTGGTGGTCGTACTGTGAGGCGGGCTCTGTTTGAGGATGTCAGGGAGAAAATTTGAATAGGACAGATGCCGTAATTCAGTCAGTTTGTTACTCAGAGTTTCTCGCCCAAGGTAGGGCATGCACATGACAGAGATACCATCCGAGTCGGTTGTCAATGAATAGATCGGGACAATGTTATGATGGCATAATCTCCCGAGCGTATCGGCTTCGCCAGTGCCAAACTTTCCGATTTTGATAACAACGGTCCGTTGGCCAATTTCGTCTTCTGTTGCTTTATACACGGTGGCAAAGGACCCGCGGCCGAGTTCCTCTTTGATAGTAAATCCGTTGACAGTTGGCATTGCAGGAAGTGTCTTGGAATCAGGGTACGAATCCGCTAAGTGGCTATCGTACACAGGACCAGATTCGGCGTCGACAAAAAACAATATAATTTGCCGAAACAACATAGATCCTATTTGTTCAGGAAACAACCAACAGAACTCTTGCAAGTCGATCAATAGTCCGCTTGCCATCAGTTCTTGGTATTGCTGGTAGGCAATGTTAACGAGTTGCATTACCGACTGCGGGGATAAGTTCGAATTTTTAATTGATATCGAAGCTTGGGACGCTCGTATTCGAAAGTCATGGATAACACCATCGGCCCAATCTGAGGATGATGGAGATGTTATTTTGGGGATGGTCTTTGTACCAGCCAACGCAAATTGCGGTGGTTTGTTGGAGACCTGGTAGTGCGGAGGTGAATCTATTGATGACGCAGTTAGATCCGTTTCCATGAAAAGCCCCTGTAATGGAATCGGAGAATAGTAATCGTTATTCGATTATTGAAAACCACACCAAGTAGAGCGAGGAAATGGTAAGTTTTTTTAGCGTGAATGGCACCAGATGACACTATTATACATTTACTTCTTTCCCTCCATTCCGGAAAAACGCTGCAAATTATCACAAGTTACTAAGGGGGAGCTTAGATTTACGTTTTAGTTTCGTTTGTAAATAATGTAACGTCGTGATCCAGCGAGCGTAATTCTTTGTCCCCATTGCTTGAGCCAATCTATGAACTCGCTGGAATAGGGCTGCGAAAATTCAGGGGTAGTATGGATAACAACTAGCTTAATATTATGATTATGGATCGCTATTTTGAGTTCTTGTTCAACGGTTGTTGTGTAGTCTCGCTCCCTTTCCCAACCACGGATCACGGACGCTTGAAACAGGTCATAAAATTGAGGTGTGGGGTTTTTGCGGTTTGCTAAAAAATAGAACTGTGGGCAATCCGGCCCAGCCAAAATATATTCATCAGGTTGACTGTGTTGTTGGAGGTAATCGATTGTCGGCTTGATTTCATCGTACCCGACGGCGGGAATCTTGATTCGTCCCCGGGGTAGATCGAGTGTTACCATTTCACCAGCTGGTTGATAAAAAACGCCGACTGTCCGTGGATTAGAAAAGTTGATCCAAACCACCGAGAATATTCCCGCAATTGCGGCGACGCTACCCCAGAGCTGTCGGTCGTATTTCTTGGTTCGTGTGACGATTGCGGAAACTGCTAAAATCAAAAAAGGGTTGGTGTAACAAAAATAAATACCACTGGAATACGGGTATTGCATCAATGACACCGCCGCGGCAAACATTAAGAGAACAAATAACCGATTGCGAATCGCCTTACTGATAAAATCGGTGCGACTCTGAATGAGCATGGTGGAACCAACAGTGACGATCACGGGTAGCAATAAATGTCCACTTCGAAAAGCGATTAGGTAGACCAGTGGGATGCCACCAAGGGCAATGAAGATTGTGCCGGTCACGATAACAGTGATGACTACCGGCATCTTAGCGGCTTTGAGTATTTGGCGATCGTAGTAAATCAGCAACCCCAGTGGAATGGTTAGGAGTAACCAATTGGGACTAGGAGGTGAAAAAATAGCCTCTTCAAGTCTCACCATGGGCAGCATAATCACGCCGTGCAGAAGTTCCGTTAATGCCTCGCGGTTGAAATAACCGTAGCAGAAGATAAATAATACAACCTGGACTACAGTGATGATTAACAGTGTGTGGAGTAGTAATTGTGAAACTGATGTGGAGTGTGTTTTTGCAATCTGGCTTTGTTGAAATACCACCACCATCAGTATTGTGCCGGGTATGCAAAAGAGTACTACGTTACTAATACTTCCTCGACCGCCGACTAAAAGGAAAAGCAGTGTGCAGTAAGCGACAGCTAACAAGGCAGCACCGATCATTAATTGCCTTGAGCTGCCTTGGCGGTGATTGGGAATTGTGTCACTCTCGGGGTGTCTCACCCCCGGGTCTTGGTTGAGATGAATAAATAGCACTGCAAAAAATGTTGCTGCGAGTGCGTAGATTCCAGTAATCTTACAAAGAATAGACAGGCCGATTGTGAATGCAGCTGCGACTAGAAACCGTGGTTTCAGTTGGTCGCTGTATTTTAGAATCGCCCACATCGTCCAACTGGCAAACATCAAGTTGTACCACGACGGTAAGGCAGCAAAATAGTTAGGAAAGCTCCAAACTAGGCATACGAGTGTAACGACACTGGCACTAACAGGCGGTAAGAATCTCGCCGCAATTAGAAACCAAGCGATCACTGCCAGACCAGCAACGGCTACTAATATGGTTCGTAGCGAAGTCAGAGATGTTCCCAAGACGTTGAACACTTGGGCATGCCAGTAACTGAGGCCCCCTGTATAGGGATCTTGAAAATCGATATGAGGTGTTTCGCCATCGAGTATTCGTTCAGCCGAGTGGGCTAACAGTCCTTCGTCATGCGCAATCCAGCCTTGGTTGCCCATCGTATTCAGATAGATCGTTGTAATCACGAGCGTCACGAGCAATGCTATTCTATAGGACCTTTCTACAGCCGGTTTGACTGGGGTAGTCTGCTGCGAGCTAGCTGGTGAATTGGACATGATAGTGATTACTTATTGTAAAACTAAGATCGAACAGCGATGGCGAATAACGAACTACCGAAAGGGAGGCGTAGTGGCGTGATGAATCGTTGCTCGATTTGGCACAGTGTTTGACAAGTTTTGTTAACCCACGTTGCGGGCACTTGCGCACTTGCTGGTGGAGCGGTGACGATTGATTCCTTGAGTCTGACCAACAGTTTGGCGGCGAACGTCCAGTGATAAAAATAGTGCATGTTGATGATTTTCAAACCCGCTGCGGTGGTTTGTCTTTTGAGCAGGCGTTTGTTATAGCGTATTTGGTGATGATTGAAATCGTCGTGTTTGGTCCACAATAGGTTAAATGCCGGAACAGTGATTAACACTTTTCCATCGTCGGTAAGCAGTTCACCAGCGAGTTGCAAAGCGCTAGTTGCATCTGGAATGTGTTCAATGACATCAAGCATCGTAATCCACTGGAATTGTTTGTGTGGTTGATAGGAATCATCGAACTGACCGATATGAATTTGCTCGAAGAATTCTCCCGCGGGATCGACAATTTCTGTATCAGATTCAACGCCGGTTACGTTTCCGAACTGGCTCAGCGCCGGGAAAAAGAGACCGTCGCCGCAGCCAACATCCAGAATTTCTCGAGTCGCAGGCACTGGATCTTTTACTTCTCGGTGCCAGCGATTGAGCGTTTTTAGGATGTAAGATTCTCGCGATCGCCACCACCAGTGATTGCGGTAGAGCTGCCGGTAGTTTTTTGCATATTCGCTTTGCACTTGGCTGAATTCCCAATGATACTTTTAACAATAAATGAGGGTCGTCCTTTAACTTCTTCAAAAATACGGCCTACATATTCACCAACCACTCCCAGAAACATCAACTGTACGCCAGCGAAGAATGAAATAGTAACAAGTTGTGCCGTAAAACCGGCAGGTATTTCTGACATAAATTCGGGCAGCTTTTCAGATGCTGTGAACCGTGCCCAAGTCGCAAACACTGTCAAACCGAGGGCGACGAACACTGATAGGGCACCGATACAGGTCGCTAGTCGCAGCGGAATTAACGAAAACGAAAAGATCCCATCGGCGGCTAATCGAAAAAGTTTACGGAGTGTATATTTTGTATCACCGGCCGCTCTCGGTGCGCGCTCAATCTCGATGCCAGTTTGTTTGAATCCGACCCAACTACGAATACCTCGTAAGTAACGATGACAATCGGCGTCACGCACTAATAGGTCCGCAACGCGGCGACTAATGATGGAAAAGTCGCCGCTGTCTCGCGGCAAAGTAGTTTTGGATAGTCGCTTAATCAGGCGATAGAACAAATTGTAACAGGTCCGTTTCAAAATATTCTCTTTGCGATTCACGCGGACCGCATAAACGACATCGAAACCTTCGTTGTAGCGTGCAAGTAACGCGGGTATTTGTTCGGGCGGGTCTTGTAGATCGCCGTCCATTAATACCACGGCATCACCCTCTGCGTATTCGAGTGCCGCGGCGTAGGCTGGTTGCTGGCCAAAATTTCGCGAGAAGGAGACCGCTACGATTCGGGGGTCGGTTGCAACTGCTTGGGACAATAGTTTTGCTGTGCCGTCATGGCTACCATCGTCAACGATGACAATTTGATGTGGACCACCGGGTATCGCATCAAGTACTTGCGAGATACGGTTGATCAATTCTTCGATGACATCTTGTTCGTTGTAGACAGGTATGGCAATAGTTAGGCAGGGAGTTTTGTTCATGTTATGCAGTCCTCTTCAACTTGTCTTTAAAGTAGACCATTTGCCACAAGGAAACGCCTGCGTTCGTTCCAGGGCCACAGTTGACATCTAAAACGCGTTTGATTTTCGTTAAATCGGTGGTTTCAAGAATCGGTTTTATCTTGCTTTGCACAATGGGCACTTGCCATGTACGGTAAACCAAAGGTAGTGATAAGATGTCGCGTATTCCAGCCATGGCTGTATTATAACGACACCATTTTAGGGTCGACGAGCGGTCACATGGGGCAGGAGGCTAAATGTAAAAGAAACCCTGCAGTCATAACGACTCTAACGGTCATACTGGGTTTAGCTAATGCATAACACGGGACAGTACATCCCCAGAACACATCGTAGGGCTTTCCTCGCGGTCCGCCCGTGCTAGCGAGTTTTCGCCTAAAATCACGTTCTCTCTACCGTTTTTCATGGTTTCAAGGTATTCTATCTTTAACATATGAAGCCTATCAATGCGCAATCGAAGTTGATTGTGCATTGCAATAGAAATAAAAAGTAAGGAAAACAACGGATGGGAATGTTCGACGGCAAAAAAGGTTTAGTTCTAGGTGTTGCTAATAATCGTTCGATTGCGTGGGCAATTGCTAAAACGATTATGGATGAAGGCGGCGAAGTTGGATTCACACACTTACCGGACCCACCGGGTGACGAAAAATGCAAGAATCGTCGTCGGGTTATCAAGTGCACCGATCAGTATCCTGAGAAAACCAAATTTGTGGTTCCTTTGAATGTGCAAGACGATGAGAACATTGCTGAGGTCATGAAAACTGCGGAAGCTGAATTTGGCAAGATCGACTTCTTGTTACACTCGATTGCCTATGCTGATCGCGAAGATTTGTCGCGTGATACTATTGAAACCAGCCGAGATGGTTTCAAAATGGCGATGGAAATCAGTGCTTACAGTTTGATCGCTGTCGCGAATGCCGCTCGCCATATCATGAACGATGGTGGTGCGATTGCTACGATGACATACTTTGGTGGTGAAAAGTGTGTTCCTGGCTATAACGTGATGGGCATTTGCAAAGCAGCCCTAGACGCGTCGATGTGGTACTTAGCGTATGATCTCGGCCCACGAGGGATTCGAGTCAATGCACTGAGTGCTGGCCCCTTAAAAACTCTTGCTGGCTCAGCTGCTGGAGTGGGTGAAATGCTTGCGATGTATCAAGATATCGCACCTACATGTAAGAACATTACACACGAAGAAGTTGGCCGGACTGGGGCTTTCTTGCTCTCGGATTGTGCCAATGGAATTACCGGCGAGATTCTGCATGTCGACGGCGGCTACAACGCAATGGGTTCTCCCGGTCGTTTGCTAGACAAAGTACGAGAGCTGCAGCAGCAATCGTAAAGTCGCAGGTCTAGCATCATGACGAAACCAACCAAAATAGCGATCGCCGTAGTAAAAAACGGCGATCGTTTTCCAAGATCAAGTCCTTGCTGGTTTTTGGGAGTTTCCTGGCGGTAAAATCGAAGCGGGTGAATCGGATTTAGAGGCGGCTGTCCGCGAGTGTTTCGAAGAGACTGGTGTTACTGTGGCTGCGGTTGGTCGTTATATGACAGTAGAGCATTCTTATGAACATGGTGATTTGCAGCTGAGTTTTATCGCTTGTGAGCCACGGCCAACTGCGTGTGCTCTAAACCGGCCGTTTTGTTGGGTCGATCGGGAGCAGCTTGCGGAGTTGGCTTTTCCCGAGGCCAACACTGCCATTGTTGAGCAACTGCGAAATCACCGAGATATTGTCCGACCAATCCGCGAATGAA
>LWDU01032114.1_pt1 | contig 20368 bp, 21 predicted proteins | sample 727161 | NCBI WGS metagenome assembly LWDU01 (sample SAMN04566230, study PRJNA314399) | hydrothermal vent metagenome | isolation source: deep sea hydrothermal plume seawater | place: Mexico: Gulf of California, Guaymas Basin | collected 2004-07-11
AATAGTCCAAGGACATTCCATGGCCAATGTCAATAAGGGTAGTGAATTGCTCTTTGTGATTAGATAGCAGTTGGGGCTACATGCCCATCTTCCTTGTCATCAGGCTTACGATATCGCGACCAAATACCGCTCATCAAATCATCATGATGTTTCATGCAATAATGAAATCGGCGATATGCCTCGCGGAAAGAATAGGCTTTTTTCCCAGTAGCAACTAGGAAACCTTCAGGTGAAAGGCGGGATACAGTCTCCCCCTCATCATCGCAACCAGGGTAATCGCATTGTGTTTTTTCCGTCATTATTCTCTCTCCTTTATTATGTAAGTACTTCTTTACTTCTTCTGCTTAGTCCTCATCTTCGGTTAGCGGCGCCACGATTTCCATGAGAGGAATATTGGCCTCAATTGACTGGCCCTCTTCGCAACTAATTTGCTTCACCGTCCCTGAGATGGGTGCAGTTATCTCGTTCTGCATTTTCATGGCTTCCAAAATGAGCACTACTTTTCCTTCACTGACTTCATCGCCTTCAGAGACTTCAATAGTTACTACCTTCCCTGGAATATTTGCTGAAATCACACCTGATTTCTTGCCTTTTCCACTTCGTGGGGCGCGCTTTGGCGCTGCCTTTACCGCGTCGGGGATTTCTATAGAAAAGGTCTTACCGCCTACACTAGCATGAAAAGTATCGCCGTCCCTTTCAACCTCAACCTCAAATTCCTCGCCGTCAACGATTACTTTTCGGGTATCACTCATCAATTCACCTCCATGTACTTCGGGCTTGACGTCCGCGCAATATTCCAACTTCACCACTTGCTAAGCGACGGTGATCACTTGCCCAAACTGAACCTTGCTGCCTTCCAATTTGGGCAGGGTCTGGGCCACTGCTTTCAATCATCGACAATACAGCAGCGATGGCAGCCATTCGCAAGACATCATCGCTTGTGCTTGATTGTGAGGAGTTAGTGGATTGTTTTTTTGCCATCTTCTCACCTCACTATTGTTTTTGATTTTACTTTTTAGACATTGACTTCTGGTTTTTATATGTGATTGAAAGGTTATAATGGGATATTTCCGTGTTTGCGCGCAGGACGTAATTCTTCCTTATCTCTCAACATTTCAAGGGCCTTTATCATGCGAATACGGGTTTGATTAGGAGGTATAACATCATCTAAATATCCGAGTGCTGCGGCCTTGTATGGATTTGCAAATTTGTCATTGAAATCCTCAATCAAACGTTCACGCTCACCTTCGGGGTTTCGCGCACCAGCAATTCGGCGACGATGTATGATTTCAACCGCACCTGCAGCACCCATGACTGCCAATTGAGCACTTGGCCAAGCGATATTGTAATCACCGCGAATATGCTTGGATGACATAACATCATATGCGCCACCGTAGGCCTTTCGTAGAATAACTGTCAACTTTGGAACAGTGGCTTCGGCATAGGCATATAGCAGTTTGGCACCATGGCGAATGATTCCGCCATGCTCTTGCTCGGTACCCGGTAAAAATCCAGGTACATCTTCAAAGGTAATTAGTGGAATATTGAAAGAGTCACAAAATCTTATGAAACGTGCCGCTTTAGAACATGCGTCGATATCAAGACAACCAGCAAGAACCTTGGGTTGATTTGCGATTACCCCGACCGTGTGGCCATTTAGATGACCAAAACCGACAACGATATTTTGGGCGAATTGTTCTTGAACTTCGAGGAAAAAATCACCGTCTAATACTTCGCCAACAACATCTTTGACATCATATGGCTTTCCAGGGTCATCGGGAATAATGGTGTCGAGAACGGGGCACTTTCTATCTGCAGGATCTGATTGGGGAGCGCGCGGAGGGGTATCGAGGTTGTTTAGAGGGAAAAGGGAGTGGAGTTGCCTTGCAAGGCCGATTGCTTCTTCATCCGACTGCGTAGTAAAATGAGATACACCAGACTTTGCACCGTGAGTCATTGCCCCTCCGAGGTCTTCGAAACTGACAATTTCATTTGTGACCGTTTTGATAACCTCGGGCCCAGTGATGAACATGTGAGCAGTTTGGTCAACCATGATGATGAAATCGGTAATTGCAGGAGAATATACCGCTCCACCGGCGCAAGGCCCCATAATCACACTAATTTGTGGGATTACTCCGCTGGCTCGAGTATTACGGAAGAATATTTCAGCATATGAACCAAGACTGGCAACTCCTTCTTGGATTCTAGCACCACCACTATCATTCATACCGATGACTGGGACACCGGTTTTCATCGCCATGTCAAGAACTTTGCATATCTTCAAACCATGCATTTCTCCGAGACTCCCACCATAAACTGTGAAATCTTGAGCGTAGCAATATACCGGCCTGCCATCTATGGTTCCATGCCCTGTGACCACGCCATCACCGGCAATGGTATTCTTCTCCATACCGAAATCTTTGCAGCGGTGTTCAACTAAAGTATCCATCTCTTGGAAACTTCCTTCATCAAGTAATTCTTCCAATCTCTCCCTTGCAGTCATTTTGCCGCGGTTGTGCTGAGCATCTACCCTTGCTGCCCCGCCACCGGCAGCAGCCTGTATCTTTCGGCGGCGCAAATCGTCAAGCCGCTCCTGAGTAGTATCCATGACGTTCAAACAGGTGGGAGACTTGACCGTCTTTAGGACTTAGGGTGGCTAAATAATTATTGAGGGAATAATAATGTGAAGGAAATCTTGTGCTGAAGGCAATCAATGGTGGCCAAGAAGTTTACTTTTCATGCGGAGGCTCACCCATTCAAAATGGTGCGAAAATAACCGTGACGGGAATTCTATTGCGTTGGATTGAAGGAGGGTGAACTCACCCGAGTATCATGGCAGCACCACTTAGAGTCGTAGTTGCGAAGCCCGGGCTTGATGGGCACGACCGTGGAGCAAAGATTGTCGCAAGGGCATTACGCGACGCTGGGCACGAGGTGATTTACACCGGTTTGCGCCGCACTCCAGAGCAGATCGTGCGCATTGTTATGGACGAGGATGCACAATTGCTCGGCTTATCTTCACTTTCGGGAGCACATGCTCACCTATTCCCAATAATCTGCCAATTACTAGTAGAGGCTGAAATGGGTGATGTAGTAGTATTTGGGGGCGGCATTATCCCCACTAACGACCGGCCAGCATTGTATGAAGCAGGAGTAAGGGCAGTATTTGGTCCTGGTACCACCTCGACAGAAATAGTCGAATTTATTGAAACAGTAACTGAAAAGACAAACTCGGGAGAATCTATCGGTTGTGGAGCCAAAACAGATTGGCATTGGGGGCAGTGAAGTGGAGCCCAATGTGGCGATGAAAGCGGCATTTGATGGCAGTCGGCGCGGGCTTGCACGAGCACTTTCCCATATTGAAAATAACCAAATGGGTTCAATTGAACCACCATCAAATTATATTCCTCCTGACAAAAATGAATGGCAGGTATTGGGCGTTACCGGCGCACCAGGGGTTGGTAAGTCGTGCTTAGTTGACAAAATAATTCAGCATTGGATTGAACAGGGTCACAAGGTTGCTATTCTCGCAGTTGACCCGACCTCGCCTGTTACCGGCGGGGCACTACTTGGCGACCGACTTCGGATGTCTAATTCAGATGGTGAAGAAAGTGTTTATTTTCGTTCAATTGCAACACGAAAGCATGGAGGAAGCGTACCGGGAGTAGTAGCAAAAATGCTTGAGTTGCTTATTTTTTGTGGATGGACAAAATGCATTGTTGAAACAGTTGGTGCCGGTCAAGGTGAAATTCGTGTCGCTGCTATAGCAGATCGAATTCTATTGGTTGAAGCACCAGGTCGTGGCGATGGAGTACAAGCTGAAAAGGCAGGACTCATTGAGTTAGCCGACCTAATCGTGGTCAATAAATCTGATTTGGATGGAGCACAACGAACAGCCGACGAAATTCGTCAAGCGTTGCAAGTAGGAGCAACATCACCTCCACAAATATTGCTGGCTAGTGCAGCAACCGGCGAAGGTATAGAGGAAATGTGTGTTTCTATAGACCAGATGGTTGAACGAGAGGGAAGTAGTAGAGCAAAACTCCTTGAGCGCGTTAAGGCAGTGCATGAACAGGCACTATTAGATAGTCCTCAATTGGAAAATATACTTGAGATAGTTGCCTCGGGAACATCTGCCGAAATGGCGTTACAAGCACTTGACAAGCAATCACAACAAAATACCCAAAAGGAGTGAGACGTTTATGGAAGGTATGGTGGAGATGACCAACCCTATTGAACAGTCGGTTGGAGGAATGGGGGGGCATATTTTTCGCAGAGCGATTCATATTGCTATGGTATTGATACCAGTCTTGTATTATTGGTATGCTGATTCAATTGCAGAAAAAATTAATTTTGACAAAGAGCGAGTAGCCTCTCTTGTGGTTTTTACCCTACTTATTATTGAAGCCGGGCGGCTAAAATTGGGAATTACAATTTATGGGCAGCGTAAATATGAATCAGAGCAAATGAGTGCATTGGCATGGGGTTCATTAGGAATTGGTATATCTCTACTAATGGCGCCAGAGTACGGAGTTAGCGGCGCTGCATTCGGTCTGCCGCTCATCGCATGTCTTTCATTTGGCGACCCATTTCTTGGAGAATTGCGTCGCTTTGGACTATCGGACCGTAATGTATTCATCGGCGGTACCGCACTTTGTGCAATCATATGGATAATCTCATGGCAATGGTTGGAAACTCCATGGTGGTTTGCAATATTCCTTGCACCAATTACAGTTGCTGCTGAATGGCCACGGCTTCGCTGGATTGATGATAATGCAACTATGATCCTCATACCACTATTTGCCGTAATTCTTCTCTTCTCTTTCGTTTAATTCCGTACCGTCCTTCTGAACCTAACCTCTGCTAATATTCACTCAATCTTGGTTGAAAGTAGTACATGAATAGTTTGCCTACAGCACATGTATGGTTATTGTGGCGGTAGCATTAAGCACTAAGGGCCTGTGGACATTTTGAGTTGAACCGGTAATGTCTGAGAACGAAGTTGATGATGACCCGAGCCAAGGATTGTACCTCGGCGTATTCTTAGTGGCCTTTGCAGCCCTCATTGTAACCATGTTGTGGGTTCCTCTTTGGTAAGTTAGCCCTCCGTGGATTTTGCGAAACTTTCAGCTTCGTGCCTATTGTATCGCAGTATTATTCATTATCCCGCATGCATAATCCGAATATTTTTTGCCTGGATTGGCCGGGTATCAATTTTGATTATTACTCTAGGGATTATTGGCTATCCCCAACATTTGATTATTCAACGATAGACGAAGTAGCAATTTGTCACAATTATTTTTCTTGTAGGTTTAAGGTGAGCCGTCATTTGGGCAGACTGTGTGTGGTATTGGCGGAATGCTGGGCGAGGTTGATTCAGCCGTTCTGCAACGGATGAATTCCTTGCAATCTCATCGCGGACCAGATGGCGCACAGATTTGGCATGATGAGTCGTGCGGATTGTCTCATACGCGTTTGTCCATTGTTGATTTGGCGGGTTCGGACCAGCCAATAGGTTCGGATCATTCTGCAGTCCTAGTTGCCAATGGTGAAATATACAATTATTCAAATCTGCGCCAAAACCGCAACCTCCAGCAATATGCTTGGCGAACAAAAGGAGACTCTGAAACTATCCTCGCTCTCCACCAACAATCATCGCTAAAAGGCAATATTGGCGCTGGCAGCGCTGGCCGAGGCGCGTCCGATTCCGCAACTGGTTTGAGCAAGGGTAGCAGTGCAAGATTACATGCTAAGTGGATTTCTCAACTCGATGGAATGTTTGCTTTTGCCTTATGGGACCCAATTGTTGGAGAATTAATCCTTGCGCGTGACCCGTTTGGAATAAAGCCACTAGTTAGAACATTAGTTGAGGACACCTTGCTTTTTTCCTCGGAAGTCAAAGCACTTCGGGCGCATGAATCACATATCCCAAAACTCGACGAAGTTGCTCTCGTCGCTCGTCTTGCCTACGAATACCCCATTGACGGAACTACTCTCTTTGCCGGAGTTCATCAAGTGCGCCCCGGGACAGTTGAGACCTGGTCCATCATTGACGGTAAGGCAACTCTCACCGGAGTTGCTCGCTTTGAGATTCAAGAGGTTGCGCCATTACCCACTTCTGCTTGGAACCCTGATACTGATGCAAAAATACTTCTTGACTCTTTCACAACAAGTGTTAGTGAACGCTTGATGGCGGAAGTACCAGTCGGAATTGTACTATCGGGCGGCCTCGATTCTGCCCTTGTTGCTGCTGTTGCACACGAGGCCGCCGAGATTGCCGGCCAACCGGTTCCAGCATGCTGGACGGTTGCGGAGTCGGAAGAAAATCCTGACTGGAGGGCAGCAGAAGTTGTAGCCTCAGCACTAGATTTGGAACATCACCAGTATATTTTGGATGATTCCACCTTTGAAGATTACTTACCTAAACTCGCTTGGCATGGTGAAGATTTAGATTTCACAGTATTGTTCTTCCAGCCACTATTTGCGAAAATGGCCGAATCGGTCACTGTAGGGCTTTGTGGACAAGGTGCTGATGAATTGCATGCAGGTTATCCGAGATACACCGATATTCACTCGCACATAAAGACGATTGACGAGCGATTATCTGCCATTGAACACCCTGCTGCTAGGGCCCTACAAAGAGGAGATGTTCCTGCAGGTAATGAATGGTGGATGGATAATATTTCCCCGAATTCACTTATTGAAACTAAAGCAATTAGCGCAAGACTAGGCGATGATGGAATATCAATTGGCGGCCCATCTGGTAGTGTTTTGACTGACTTTTTGCAATTTGAATTGGAGCATGGCCAACTGAGCAACTTCCAACTGCGCCTTGTTGACCGCCACTCAATGGCAGCCAGCCTTGAAGTACGCGTGCCCTTCCTTGGTTCAGCCCATCGGGCTGAAGCACATCGCCTGCCAATGAATTGGAGATTGCCGGCTGGTGGAGTAGATGCAAATCGTATTGATGGTCTGGAAAAGGCTGCATTGCGACGCGCTGCCGACCTCACAAAACTACCAAGTGAAATCGTTCGCCGGCCAAAATTACCTGCCGGCACCGCCACCTCACCTACTCTTATTGGCGAATTGTTGAGAGAGTTGAGCCCTCGTGCAGAAGAAATAATTGCGCGCCATCCATTGATGGCTGGTGCTCTCAATACTCAGCCAGATATTGCAATTGGGCTGGGGATGTTTGAAGCATTACACATTGTTGACCGTGGATTGGGTGGTAAAGGAAAGTCCGTAGTTGACCTATTAGACGGAGTTATTTAGCCGGAGTCTGCCGGAATATTTGTGGAGGAATTTGCATGGACGCCAACAACTACAATCTATTAGACAATAAACTGCACGTCATTGAGGATAATCGGCAGCGTTTGACCGAGTGGTTTGCATTGAAAAGAAGTGAATTAAAAATGCCCATTTATGGTTCTGTTGATGTTAGGGATTCTGGTTATAAAATAGCAGTTGTTGATGCAAATCACTTTCCCGCAGGTTTCAACAATGTACCTCAAAGTGAGAGAGGAACATTGGCAGAGTTGATGAAAACACACATTGAAAGAGATCACCCTGGGTCAAAGCATGTTCATCTATATCCCGAAATGCACACTCGCAATCAAGCCTATGTTGAGAACCTAAAAACTTTAAAAGAGATACTAACTTTGGCAGATTATTCAGTGACTGTTGGTTCCCCCGAACTTTCGCAATTCGGTAGCCTCGCAGGTATTACCGGACCTCTCTGTTTAACGAGAACTGGTATTGATTATGATGGAGAACTTAAGGTTGAAGGTTATGGAAGACCCGACATGGTGCTACTGAATAATGACCTTACTAAGGGTGTTTTGCCGGGCTTAGATGTCAAATCCGTATCTCCTCCTGTTGAGATGGGGTGGCATAGACGACGTAAATCAGAGCACTTTGCAGCACTCGATATCTATGTAGCAGAAGTTTCCGAAATGCTTCAACTCGACCCTTGGATGCTGAAGCCGCTTTGGTTTGTTTCAGAAGAAAAATGCTTGGAGAGAGATTCCTGTATGATTGAATTGGCTGCAGAAATTGACCATTTCATTGGTAAAATACAAGCCAAATATGACGAGTACGGAGTTGCTGACGAACCAGTTGTCTATGTAAAAAATGACCGAGGAACTTATGGATTAGGGATCTTGGTAATCTCTGAGGGAAAACAATTACTCAATCTAAGTAAGAGGAAATTGCATAAGTTGACTTATGGAAAAGGAGGGGCACTAGCCGAAGATTTCCTTATTCAAGAAGGTGTCCCAACTGCACTTGAATTGAATGGTTCACCAGTTGAGCCGGTAGTATACCTCGTAGATGGTGAGGCCGCATCATGGTTCTACCGTCATAACCCAAAACGTGACCGTATTGGTAATCTAAATTCTCCTTCAGCACAATTTATCAGCCGCGAGGATATGTTGAAAGAAGAAAATGGAAAATCTATTACTCGTCATGCAGAGAATTGGCATGCTTTGGCTGCAGAATTATCAATGCTCGCAATGGGACTTGAATTACAAAATCAACAGGTAGATGAATAATTGCACATATTCGCAGCCACCTCCTTGGCGGAGATGGCTGTCACTAAAGAGTGGCTATTGCCGCCTCAGCCGCCAAATACACGCACGCAGCGGAACTCAGTGCTTTGTAGGTCGTATGCCGTGAGAGTTGGATTGTGCCTTAGACCTTGGCAGGCGCCAGTCTCCATGGCTATCCATGCAGGGCGCTTATCGTCCAGTAGGACGGGAGAAGGGAACGGTTCACCCTTCTCGCCGCTAATGCCTGCAGCAGTCTTGATGGTGTGAGTGGCTGTGTGACCAAAAATCACTTGGCGGGCGGGGTCAACCGGAGCGTCGTGTTTGTGAAACTCCCCGCGAATAGAGAGCATTTCACCATCGGTTTGGAATTCCATGTCAAGACCAGGAGCGTAACCCGCATGTACTAACCGGTAGTCTTCAAGGACAATTTGACTTGGCAATTGACGCATCCACATTGTAACTTCACCCATGGTATCACCAGCTTCGTCGCCAAATTTCTTTTCGAAGGAGTCGGTTGTTGTAGTGCCGCCATTGGTAGCCCATACTACAATGTCAACACCTGCGCATCTTTTGTTGATTTCTTCATACGCGCGTATCATCATATCCTCGTGATTGCCCTTTATACTGTGAATGTTTGAATTGTCACGGACTATGTCGATGACACCACATGAGTTTGGCCCGCGGTCAATCATGTCACCTAGTAGCACAACATGGTCGTTTGGACCAAGGGCAAGTTTTTCAATAAGGCTTGTCAATACATTTGCGTAGCCATGCACGTCGCCAATTACCCATACGTGGTTGCCTTCAGCAAGTGCTTTGTTTAGTCGATTTTCCAGTTCAATATTTCTCATTTGTAACACCATTTCGTCCATAATTATTCATCCATAAATAACTATCCTCAGCGGTATATAAAGCCGCAATTTTCATTCATTCAGCAAGCAATAATTGCATTATTAACAAATGTAAAAATAAAGTACAGGGGCACTATACTATTGAAAAAATATTGCTATTTAGTCAAAAAATTAACTTAGAGTTTGAAAATACATAGATGTATTTCATCGAATTAATAATCGCTTTTCATGGCTGACAAACCATTACTTTGTTTCAATTATTCTTCCTTCGCTTCATGCATTTCAGCAATTGCCTTTTCACCTTCATCACTAAACCAACCACCGGTTTGGTAGGTATCGGTATTGCCGCTTGGCTTTCGGCTCAACTTTTTCTTTGCCTTTTTCTTTGTTTTTTCCTCTGAAACTGTTTCAGTGGCAGTAGATTCATCTTCTTGCATTCCGACTATCTCGAAATTAGAGGGGAAGAGTGCGATAATTGTTCCAGCAATAATCAGCCCAATCCCCCAGCCAGGTGAGCCTTGGACGAGTAACATTTCAAGGCCAATAACAACTAGAATCATTCCCCCAAGGTTGGAAATCCAAACCAGTTGCTTGAAAGTCCCTAAGGTGACTCCGGAAGTAGTTCCACTCATGCTCTGTGGACCAAATTCTGCTCCGAAACGGATCGGCTTCTCCTCTTCAGACATCTGACTCATGCTCCCCTGTTGGTGTCCGTGTTTGAATAATTCCCTTATAGAAAAACTATAATTATTGCTAAAACGATATTATCGGTTCGTTTGCTTTGCTACTAATCATATGATGTGGATTGAGATTATTAGCGATTGATCATATCAATCGCATCTGTTGGACAGGCCAAAACACAAAGTCTGCAACCAGTACAGGGGTCTCGCAATATTCTCGCCTTGCGATTATTCTCAACCTTCATCAATGCAGATTTCATTTTCTTATCATACAACTCGATTGCCTTGTCATCACAAACTAAGGTGCATTGGTCACAGCCAATACATTTGTCCTCATGGACAAATGCTACTGCTGTCTCGCCATGTTTTAGGGATTCATATTGCTCGCCTTTGGCTTCAGCCAAAGTCTTTGCTATGCGCTCTTGCTCAGCTGCTCGACGCTTTTGTAAATCTTTAATTGAGACCACAGTTTACCCCTCCTTGTGTTTATTGTGTGGGGCAGTTAGCCTTCAAGTCTATGGTGCAAATGGAATATGTTTGAGGGAGAGGTGTAGAAGTGATTAAACTTCAGCTTTTGAGATACTTGCCTCATTTGTCTCTACCGCATTAGCGTTGATTGTACCTTTCATTGCATTTACTTGGTTGGCCAAGAAGGAAACAATGTCAAGGATTTCAATGTCATGGCGTGGATCGCCTTCAAACTTCATACATTCAAAGTGAGAAACACACTTTGGACAAGATGTTAGGACCAAGTCGGCACCAGTTGCTTGCATTTCATCAAAGCGCTCCATACGGATTGTACGACTGTTTTCGTTACAAGACATCATGCTTGAAACTCCACAACACATTGCATCTTCGCCATGGTGTTCCATCTCAACGAGGTCTACTCCTTCAATAGCAGTGACCAAATCTCTTGGCTCGTCATAGATGCCCATTTGTCGTCCAAGACGGCATGGGTCGTGATATGTAACGGTCAAGCCATCATCGACCTTGAGATTCATATCGAAGCCTTTCTCAAGTAAAAATTCAGTGGTGTGCATTACTTTGATGCCTTCCAATTCATAATCCTTGGCAAAGGTTCTGAAACACTCTGCACAACTACTGACAAGAGTATCAATTCCACTTGCTTGGAGTTTCTTTTGATTGTAAGCCTTCAATTTGTCAAAGACTTCAGTCATTCCTTGCCATTTCTGGTCGTGACCACAGCACTTTAGGAAGTCCCTTCCTAAGTAGGCAACATCCTCACCCATTTCTTCAAACAGAGTGAAGGCAGCGGTTGTGGAATCTCCAAGATTCATCTTGCCATCGTTGACATGACTGAAAACCATCTCTTGATCCAAGTAATCTACACAACCAGGGTAATAACCAATACTAGAGTCAATTGGGTAATCTGCTGTAGCAATGAAGTCATTATCTGCTTCAGCTTCGGCCTCGGCATTAATCACGGCTTGCATGATTGTGTGAGGTATTTCAGCAGCAGGAGCGCCACCGACAATCAAATTTCGGCGTATGTCAACATAGGAGTCATAATCAACCAACTGGGGGCAAACATTAGTACATGCAGAACAGGTTAAACAGGTGAACATAGGCACTCCGTCATCCTCATTATTCCATGTATTGTAAATAATATTCAATTTGTCTCCACCTGTGAATAGTCGCACAGGACATGCATCATCACAAAGGTCACAACCGTAACATTTGTTCATTTCATACTCGTATCCACGGGCCATCTTGCGTAGGATTGTCCACATCATAACACCAACTGTCAATGGTGGAATAAACAAACCGTAAATGAGTTTGGCATCCAATCCTTTGGGATTATGGTGATAGGTTGGATTATCAACGATTCCATAAGACTCAAGAGTTGGGTTTGAAAGGTTTACCACTTCCCCTGAATTGTCATACAAGAGAAGGGGCTGATAAGCGGTTATAGATACAGATGTAGAAACATTAATGCTCTCGTTTGCCGCAAGTGCACCTGTACTTGCTACGGAGAAAGTCCAGTCATAATCGCCTGAAGGCAAATCAATGGTTGTTGCAGTGCATCCATTGATATTGGCTACTTCATTTCCACCGGAGTTGGTCAAAACCAAACTTGCGGCCATGAATGTAGAAGTTGAGATTCCGTCAATCTTTCGCTCTGAAGCGCGGTAATCACAAGCGAGGTCAACTACATAGGATTCCTGTTCATAAGTCCCTTCAATCGCAATAGTTCCACTTAATGAAGTTCCAGCAGTGCCAGCAAATTCATTCATTTCCTGTATGGCATTAAGTCCAATATCGGGTTGTTGATGATAATTTGAATCAGAGAAATCAATTAACACTTCTCTTGTTGGCTGATAAATATCCCATTGCAACCAATCGCGAGCAGGTACGACATCATCGGGATAGTCAATTGTAAATTCATTTGCTGAATGAACATGTACATCCCCCGGTTGAGTGCGCATTTTTGCAAGAGTTTCTTCATCTTCCATTGCACCGAAACCGCCAGCATCCCAGAATCCATTATCGTATACTGGCCAAGACCAAGCGGAAAGAGCAACTGCGAGGATTAGAGCACCGGCAATTGCTCTCTTGCCCATTTCGGGTGAAGCTCTTGCACCGATTCCGTGAACCATGAACCATTTGTAGGCATAATACAATAAGAACCAAACTAGAATACCAGTCATTACCCACGGTATTGAATTGAAAACATCGGCAACCCACGGTTCTCTCACACCACAGACTAAATCCCCGTGGCTATCTAACTTACAATAATCGGTACGGTTTTTGCCGTATAAGTCTAGGAAGATGTTAATCGAGAAAACAGAAATAAACCATACGTGAGCCAAGTATATTACTCCGGCTGTTGCAAATGCTGGGTCTTCCACACCGCGCTTTTCGCGCCCACCAAGAAGTGGCGGAAGTGTCAGTATTCCGACCGGAATACCGGTGATGAATGAACCCCACCATGCTGCACTCCAAGAGATAACTGGCTGGCCGAAGAAGGCGCCAATTGGTCCGGCTGGAATGTTGAACTGAGGCAGATATTCTCCTAAACGAAGGTATCCATAAGAGAATAATACATACCAGTCAGGGAACACGAATCCGGCTTGAGCGAATGGGTCGGCTGGACTGTGTAGAGGCGGTGGGATGAGCCATGAATAGAAGGCTAAGACAGCAATAATTGCACAAAATATCAATGTGTCACGAAGGGCTTCATGCGGCCAAAGAGGATGGCCAATCATCACGCGCTGACGCTCTTCGCCAGCTGATTTTAATTTCTCTTTCTCGGCCATATAGGTGCCGGCGACTTTACCAAAATTTTCTATTAATCCCATGATCACCTACTCCTATCAATGTGGCTCCGCAATTCCTTGAACCCAAACTATGAATAAATGCACAATAATTAGTGAAGTCACAACAACTGGTAGAATAAAGACGTGAATAAAGTACATTCTAGTTACAGTTCCAGGGGTAAGGCTGGTTCCGTTGAACATGCCTGTCGCCGCCCACTTTCCAATGAGAGGAGTTGAGTTGGCCATGTTAATTCCAATTGTTGCAGCACCAAAGGCGAGGCTATCCCATGGTAGTAGGTAACCTGAGTAACCGAAGAAGATGGTGAAGAACATGAGGGCTACACCGATTAGCCAGTTTAACTCGCGGGGGTTGCGGTATGCGCCAGTGAAGTAAACTCTGCACATATGCAAGAATACTGATGCAACCATAAAGTGAGTTGCCCAGTGGTGAATTGAACGGATAATATATCCGAATGGCAATTCTAACATGATGTATTCCATGCTGGCATAAGCAGGACTTGGGTCGCCTTCGCCGCCAGGAACATAATAAATTCCAAGAACAGTTCCGGTTATCACAAGGATAATGAAGGCGAGGAAGGATATTCCACCAAGACAATACAATGGATACCAGTACCAAATGATACGGAGTTTATATTTCTCAGCGTGAGTCATTGGCATTTGCCGGTGGACATTATAGTAAGCCTCGCGTGACATTGACCAATAATCCTGTAATCTAAAGCGGGTGTCTAACCAAGAAAATACCCACAAAAATAATTTCTCGGCCAAACCCATTTTCCCAGTTGATTCAACTGCCCGAAGGATGTCGCGGCGCGGCATATCTTCGCTTTCCTTACGAAGTGTAAAGGCGATGATAATTATTACAAATGCTATAAAAAACCAAAGTGTAAAGAATAATGCGCTCATAATTAATCACCTCAGTCACAGTATGTCAACCAATCCAGATAATCTGGGAGCCCTTCTATTGCATCCGCGTTGATTGCCACGGGGATAATAGGTAATCCTACGGGTGCTGGGCCGCCGGTTCGGCGGATTCCTGCGTAGGTGTAAGTAGTACCATTGGAGCGGTTACGGTTGGTATTTGCTTCCAATGCGGTTGGGTCAAAACGACTGGAGTGGCAAATACAGAATAATTTACTGCCTCCGCCGTCTCCACCACCACTTGCCCAAGAATCTTCAGTTAAACTGTTTTCAACAAGTTGCCATCCGGGGATACAACAAAGGTGAGGGCAGCGGCTGAAAACCATGATGATGTCCTCACTTGGCATGATACGGGCATCCATATCAACCATATCCTCAAAGTGTCCGATGTATTTGCCAGTTGCGTCATGTCCTTCCAATAGTTGGAAACGAGGTTTGTTACTGACAAGAGGGGTTCCGGCATTTGCAGTGTGGGGTACAAAGGTGACATTTACGGGCAGGCCGTTCCACACACCCTGTGCGCCAGACATTCCGGTGACGGATTTTTCGGCCTCGGCGACGAAATCACTCTTCTTCATTCCCTGCAAGTGCATTGCACCATACCATGCGGTATCTTCACGACCTTTTGCCCAGTATTTCACCTCGGTATCTCCGCTACTGCCGCCGCCACCTGGCATTAGCAAGGAGGCGAAACCAAGAGCCCCCACGGATGCAGCAAGCACACCGGCTGCTGCACCGAAACCGTAGGTCAAAAATTGTCTGCGATTTAGAGACTTGAAATTAGCGGAAATGGAATCCTTAGATTCGCTACCCGGTGCTGGTCGAAGTTTGTGTTCTGCCATAATAATTCACCTCAAACCTTGTACTCCACCCAGTCTTTCCTGTGCTCTGTAATATATTTATTTCGGCGATACTTAACGATTATTAGGTCGGGAAGAACCCACTTCATGTAAACTATGCCCATCATGACTAGAGTAGTGAAAGCCATCCCAAGATGGTAGGATAATTGTTGCTGGTCCCAGTGATGGAACAAACCATAGAGCATTGAAATTGACCAATACAAAGTCCAAAACAGTCCCCACAAAAAGAAGAAGATTACCAATGCACTGCCACCGCTCGGTGCGAGTGAGGCCTTGACAATTGTTCCCGCATCCACAGGGTTGAATACGCCGTGGTCTACTGCTGCAAGGTAAGTCTCTTCATCGAGTTCCACCCCTTCGAGAGCCTTACGTGCATCCTCAACAGAAACTTTGCCGCTAGCAACTTCATCCAATAATTTGGAGATAGTATCTCTAGCCATCACTGATCACCTCGGCGCATTGTCTTGTAACGAAGACGCAATAAATTAGTACGTCCCTTGTAAGATGTTGAGAAACCATAACGCAGCATTAAACCACTGAAAACGATGACCATGATGACCGCATTGAAACCTAGAAGGCCAAGCCAATGGGCACGGAAAGGCGCACCCATATCATGGAGGTTAACATGGCCTTCATCAGCAGCAGGAGGCTCCACATTTCCATCGCCGGCAAAGATTGTACGGGTTCTACCATTATCTTCTGCAGTTTCAGAGAGCGGGAATGAAAGGGTGTTCCATAAATCGGTTGGAGTGTTGGCATGGTCGCCATCAACGCTATTTCCAGTTACCCAAAAGAAAACATCTCCGCTGCCAGTTGCCGGTGCAGTCCAAGTAATGCTCCAAGTGCGTTCGGCAGAAGTTGCCCCTGAAGATTCGTGAACGAGTGTAGTGACATCATCCTCCCAGTTACGCATAGAAGATTCATCACCTTCGCCTGCGGCCAATACGCCATCACTGACTCGCATTGAAAATCCAGCAGTATTTGAGTGGGTGTCGGCAGTTGGTCCTCCGATGATTTGAATTGAGAATGAGTAAGTTTGACCGGCAACCCAATTGTATGGGATATCAATTGCAAGAATTTGAACGGTATTTGTCGGTGCGCTACTGTGACACAAGCAGCCCTCTTGAGCAACATCGCCGATTTCCGAACCTGCATTGGATTGTGTGCCACCAATCCCCCCGGAAAAAGCCATTGTTTGGGCTGGAATAAGGAGAGTGAGGGCAATCAATAGCCCAAGTCCGATTCGCTGAGAAATGGTACTTCTGCGCATGGGCTCACCTACTACGCTTTAGCCGACCAACATTAGCCCAATAAACGTTATTCCCCGAACAATACGAAGTGTTGCAAGCAGCACGGCATTCTGTCACATCCAACAGCCATTTACATGCCCCAGCGCTTGCGAGTAAAGTATCCTCAAATCGCAGGATATTTATTTAGTAAATTTGGAGGAAAACGGTGGAGTTGGATTTCCTATTCTGACTTACGAAGTGGGAGGTTTGATGGCCGCTTATTCCAAATCGCCCAAGTACCTGATGCAGAAGCAATTACACGACCGTTTTGGTTAACAACTTCGCCAGCGAGATGAGCGACATTTCGCCCGCGGCGAACAATTCTTCCAGAAGAAATGAGATGGTCGCCGACTTGTCCGGCATCGAGGAAATTTACATTTAATGCGGTTGTAGCACACCATTCTTCTAATTTGAGAGTGGAAACTAATGCACCACCCAGAGCCATGTCGAGAAGCATTGTAGTAAGCCCACCATGAACAACTCCGCCTTTATTGGTATGTTCTTTTGTTACCAACACTTGAACGCTAACCTTCCCTTGATTCCAACTATGTGGCTCAATTTTCATCGCTTTGGCAATTCCCGAAAACTCCGGAGGTTGACTAAATGGAGAAGTTGATGGTGATGCATTTGTAGCGGAGTTTGTTTCGTCGTTTGCCATACATCTCACTCCTCAATTAGCCCAACAACCTTTACCAAAATACGCTTTCTCCTTTGGCCATCAAATTCAGCGTAATGTATCTGCTCCCATGGCCCTAAATGAAGCCTGCCATTTTGCACAGGCATTGTAACCTGATGTCCAAGAAGTTGCCGCTTTAGGTGAGCATCACCATTGTCTTCACCGGTACGATGGTGACGGTATTCAGCACCATTATTGCCGTCTAGGCCACCAAATGGAGCAACCCTTTCAAGCCAATCCATAATGTCCTCATGCAAGCCGTATTCAAGGTCATTTACATAGACGCTGGCGGTAATGTGCATTGGATTTACAAGAACTAAACCATCTGTGATTCCGCTTTGAGTAATGATTTTTTGAACATCTTGAGTGATTGGTGTGATCATCCTTCTCTTGGGAGTTTCCACCCATATTTCTTCCACATAAGTTGCGGCTGTGCCGGTTACTAAGTTCCCCATACATGGGTGGGGAGAGGGTGAGAGGTTGTATTGCTTGCGCCACCGGTGGAGCGAGGATTTACTCATTGAAAGAAAGTAAAAAACACTACAAAATTATTGACTCAATAACCGGAATACTGCTTTTCTTCCTTTTTACCAAATAATGAACTATTGTCCAAGCCATTATTCGCAACCATCAATGGTATGGCAACCAATACTCCACAAATTGCACTGCAGATTACCGAAATTCCAATGCCAATTCCGGCAACTAAACCTCCAGCGCCGGCTAAAATATCTGCTTCTTCCTGAGTCATATCTCCATCTTCAACCATTTGGATGGTAAGATCAGGCAGCATGGACATCGAAATAATACTAACGACCATGCCAATTCCAATTAGTACCCAAGCCAAATGAATTCCCTTTTTCTGAAAATTTAACACTTGTACTCCTGCGAAAATAATTCCTGCACCCGTAAGGGTTGAAACCACCATGAGGAATAAATAGAAGGTGCCGAAATGCGATTCAGAAAGGACAGAGAAAATACCGTCAAAGGCGCCAAAGACTCCCCAAATGATAATAAAAATCCCCATCACTTTTGCTGCCGAACTCGGCGGTCCTACCATGAGCACCTGCCCATATGGATTTACCCCCATCTGTTGTTGGACATTGCCGAGGATTACTGTTTGAGCACCGACCATTGGTTGGACAACTGGCTGGCCGGCAGGTTGGGCGGCAGTCCCCATCATTACTGATTCGAGGGTGGAGGGCGTAGGTTCGGGAGTGGAGGGCGTAGATTCGGGAGCGGAGAGCGTAGGTTCGGGAGTGGAGGGCGTAGGTTCGGGGGCCACAACAGGGGATTCTGAAATAACACTGTCATGAATATTCTGAGTGATATTGTCGGTGACTTGTGTTTCATCAGCAGCATTATTTTGATTTTCAACGGCAGCACTAGCTTGCTCTATTGCAACTTTAGCGGCTTCAGCAATTGCAGTAGCATCAATGGTATCAAGTGAAGCCGCATCGGAGATTTCTGAATCATCGTCGCCCTGCATATTACACCGGAATGGGTGTTTGCTCATAGAACCTACTTATTCTTGAGAGGTGAAAATACTCTTTACTATTCCATCAATAAATGCAAGGCATCAAGAGTGACCAACCCTTCGGGATATTTGTAGGAGGAGGTTTACAGTTATGCCGACAGATGTATTACTGGTTTACAAAAAAACCTTTGAAGCAGTTCATGATGATGCACTTGACTCGCTTAGCCAAGTCCTAGATGCTAAAGTTGAGGGCGGCGAAGTTCGCCTCGACATGGTTGCTAGAGAACAAGTTTGCCGAGCCGATTTTATTGGCAGAGATTTAGTAATCGTACTCGGTGGCGACGGAACATTGACCTCAATCTCACATAATATAGATTCCACTACTCCTGTAATGGGAGTAAACTCTCACCCTAGAAAGAAGGACCCCGATGGAAGTTTTGGTTTTTTTATGGATTCGGAAGTTTCAACTTTTAGGGAAAACTTAGAGGCCGTATTGAATGGAGAGGCAATTGAAAATGCACTGCCAAGATTACAAGCGACTATTACTTCAACAAGCGGAAATAGGATAGTATCCGATCCTGCATTGAATGACCTATTGATAGCCAATACCCACCAATATGCACCCTCAAAATACCGAGTGCAGCGAGGCGATATGGATTTGAAACAATTGTCCTCAGGAATTCTATTTTCAACTTTTGTTGGCCAAGGCGCATGGTTTCGCCATATTGCGAATATTGAAGGGATAAAATTTGCACCGACAGAAATTGATAGCCATTATTTAGTAGTTTCAAGAGACTTAAATCGAACTGAACGTGAACTTCATCAAGAAGCACATATCGCCTGGACCAGTGAAACAACTGTAGTTATCAGCGATATGCATCGAGGCTATGTAGTGCCTGATGGATGGGATGAATATCACTTTAATCGCGGGGCGAGCATTAGTGTCAATCTCGATGGGCCAAAGTTGAACCTACTGACATTCAATGGTAAAATTACCGACAAAATGGCACATTTAATCCAATGAAATTATTGTGATTTCTGATAAATGACTTGTAGCGCACAAAAGTAGTGCACCAGTGGTGTAAAAAGTAAAATGCTAGGGCGATAAAAAAGTTGGAACGGGAGCACGCTAGCGTGCTCCCGCCCCGGTTTTCTTAGGAGGTGATCCATCTGCAGGTTCCCCTACAGATACCTTGTTACGACTTAACCCTCCTTGTCGAAACCAGGCTCGAATGCGCCATAAAGCGCAGCCTCACCCAATCCCAACTAAGATGGTTTGACGGGCGGTGTGTGCAAGGAGCAGGGGCATATTCACCGTGCCATTTTGAGACACGATTACTACGGAATCCAGCTTCATGAGGGCGACTTACAGCCCTCAATCCGAACTATGAATGGGTTTCGGGATAGCTCCGCCTCTCGGCGTGGCTTCCCATTGTCCCATCCTTTGTAGCGCGCGTGTAGCCCAGGACATTCGGGGCATACTGACCTACCGTTGCCCTCGCCTTCCTCTGACTTCGCGCCAGCGGTCTCCCCATAGTGCCTCAGATCCGGAGACCTGAGTAGCAAATGAGGATGAGGGTCTCGTTCGTTATCTGACTTAACAGAACGCCTTACGGTACGAACTGACGGCGGCCATGCACCACCTCTCTGACAATCCGACAAGCTCATTACGCTGGTCTTCATTTGACAGTCGGCCCTGGTGAGTTTTCCGGCGTTGAATCCAATTAAACCGCACGCTCCTCCCGTTGCAGTGCTCCCCCGCCAATTCCTTTAAG
>LWDU01042522.1_pt1 | contig 20367 bp, 18 predicted proteins | sample 727161 | NCBI WGS metagenome assembly LWDU01 (sample SAMN04566230, study PRJNA314399) | hydrothermal vent metagenome | isolation source: deep sea hydrothermal plume seawater | place: Mexico: Gulf of California, Guaymas Basin | collected 2004-07-11
TGACCGCCTTGGCCCTCTTCAATACGTACTCCAATGAAGTGAAAGCTGGCCTCAAGGAACTCGAACTGGATCCAGCGATCTTCGAGAATCTTGACATCCTCAATGTCAACGTGACCATCGGACTGTTCCTCGGGGCTGCCATGACCTTCCTCTTCTCCGCCTTGACGATGAAGGCGGTGGGTAAGGCGGCGGGCTCGATGATCGAAGAGGTGCGTCGTCAGTTCCGTGAGATTCCGGGAATCCTCGAGGGCACCGGAAAACCTGACTATGCCGCCTGCGTCGAGATCTCGACCAAGGGATCGCTGCGCGAGATGGTGTTACCTGGATTCCTCGCCATCGTGGTGCCGGTTGCGGTCGGCTGCTGGTCGATGCAGGTACTCGGCGGACTGCTGGCGGGTTCATTGGCTACCGGAGTGCTGTTTGCCATCTTCATGTCGAACATCGAGACGGGGCAGCATGGCGGCAAGGGCTCCGAGGCACATAAGGCCTCGGTGGTGGGTGATACTGTTGGTGATCCCTTCAAGGACACCAGTGGGCCTTCCCTGAACATCCTGATCAAGTTGATGACGATTGTCAGTCTGGTGTTCGTGCCGCTGTTCCTGAAGATGGCCGGGTAGACTGATTTGTTCTGATCCATCCTCGAGGGGCCGCCCGCCGGTTGCCGGTGGGCGGCTTCTCTTCATCTGGACTTGTGGCAGGGGATTGGCCTGATACTCTCTGTAGGATCGAAAGGTATCGAATGGATCTGAACGTGAACTCGCAAGCAAGCCGGGGTGTGGAACAACTGGAGTTGATCGCTGCCGATACGGCTCGTTTTCTGTTTGATCAGAAGGCGGACCAGATCCTGGTATTGCGTGTACGAGAGATGATCCACATCTCTTCCTACTTCATCCTCGCTTCCGGGCGATCGGCGCGTCAGGTCCGAACGATGGGGGACTCGGTCGAACGATTCCTCAAGCCGATGCACTTGCCCAGGATCGGCTTTCACGGCCGAGACGACTCCCGCTGGTATTGCCTGGATCATGGTGAAATTGTCATTCACCTGTTCGAGGAGGAAGCACGGGAATATTACGACCTGGAAAATCTATGGGTGAAAGCCCCTCGCCTCGAGGTGGATTTCATGAGCCGGGCGATCACTTCGGAGCCTGAAGACGCCGCCTAGGGCGTGGATTCGTCGGCTTTTTTAACGCTCATCTTTGACCTCCTCAGAGATTTCCTCCTGTGCTTCATCTTGGGCTTCATCTTGGGCTTCATCTTGGGCTTCATCCTGTTGCGGGATCGGCCTCACCAACTCGATCACACTGCTCGATGGCATCGACTGATCGGCGCGTCGAGCGATCAGCAGTTCACCACCCTCGAGCGGCAGCGGAGTGCCTCCCCTCGATCCCTCCGGCCACGGTAGGATTGCCAACGAGGAGCCATCGCGCAGCGAGTGGACCTCGATACCGGCAGCGGAAGGGATCCAGATACGGCCGGAGAAGATCCTCGGTTGGCCCCGCAGCAGTGGCGCCTGGAGCGTTGCGGGATCCTCCTTTTCGGTCATCGATTGTGCCGTCAGGGCGATGGTCCACGGTCCCGCCACCAGTTCACCATTGCGTGGGTCGAGACCGGTCAGGTGAATCGTCCTTTGCCCCACCTCGATGCTCCCATCGAACAGCCAGGCGATGCCATCGACGATCCCCAGCAGCGAGGTCTGGCGCCCCACCGGATGGCTCCAGCGGATGTGCCAGGAATCTATCTCGAGGGCGATCAACATCCGTCCATCCGGGGGCAATAGAAGCCACGGGCTCGACTCATCCTCCGGCACCTGGATCGGTGAGTTGGAGCGGGGTCGTAATCCCGGGTAGGCGAGGAAACGCTGGTTGCCCCAGCGAATATCACTGAGGCTCGGCAACTCCTCGAAGCGCCACCGTGGCAGATGCAAGGTGGCGCGATGTGCTCCGCTACTGGCGGACAGGCATTCGATGGCTCCGCCGGAACGACTCACCAGAAGATCATCTCCAGAACGTGCCAGCGAAGCGGAGAGGATCTTGTCGCGAAGATCATTGAGAGCGTGGGCTTCCAGTTCTCTTACTTCGAGTTGACGGCGCCACAGTTCCTTGCCTGCGGCCAGATCGAAGGCGAACACCCACGTCTCGAGGGTCGACCAACCTCGTGTCGCCAGCAGCCATAGCCGATCGCCTTCGATCAGCGGCACCGGACAGGCGCTGAATCCCTCGCTGGCGATGGGGGCGACCCAGGAGGAGATGGGAGGTTTCTGTGGATCTGGAATTTCGAGCACTACCGCTTCCAGCCAGCCACGATCTTTCCACGGCCCACTCTCGAGAATGATGTTGGTGGAAGGTTGCTGATATTTACGTGGCGTTCGTAACAGGAAGACGCAGCGATCACCGCTGCTGACCGGAATCTCGGGAACACTGATGAAGGGCAGTTGGGTGCGACCGGGGGACTCATCGGGGCGTGGGACCTGCCATTGCCATGCTTCTCGGGTCGGTTCATCCAGATCGATCGCCACTACACGATGGCCGTTGCCGAACAGTGCCGTCCTCTGGCCCAGTAGCGGGAACAGGTCCGACAGCGGATGGCGCCGCGTCCACACCTTGGCCTTGCGATGGGCGGTCGCCTCCGGACCGGTCTCCGGCATCGGGATCGCCAGTGAACCCTCGACGCGGCTCGCCGCCGACTGTACCGGTGACTGGATCAACGGTCCGTCACTGCGCCTCCATGGCCCTTGCAGTGGAGGCGTGCCCGCCAGCCAGCGCAGCCAATTGGGGTCGATCCCTGCGCCAATTCCAGGACGCTGCAGGAGTGCCCAGGCGGCACTTCGATCGGCTCGCTCGAGCGCCTCTTGCAGGGCACGATTCGCCTCGGTTGTTCGATCGGGTTGCCAGACCAGCGGATGGGCTTCATCGATGGGAATCGGACCGAGGCGTTTGAGGGCCACATCGAGAAAGCCCTCCGGCAGCGACCGGGCAAATCGTTCCAGTTGCCGAGTTGCACGCCCGATGCGAAGGGTTCCTCGGCTGCCGATCGAGATGGTCCGCAGTGGAAAGATCAGCGATCCATGCCGCGTCTCGAGCCAGTCTTGCAACTGCTGGGCTGCCGCGGCAGGATTCTCGCCGGCTCGTCGGGAGATCTGCATCAGCGAATCCACATCCTGGTGATGGGGGATTCGCCCCGGACCTGCGGCGGGGGGGCCAGGCAACTCGTACTCCTGTGAAACTACCGCCTGTGGAGCGGCACTCCACACCATCAGAAGTGGCAGCAGGAGCCACGTCACCAGCAGCAGGGTGAACTTCAAGCGCAACACCATGACTCTCTCAAGACCTCTTCTTTCCACTTCCGGCGGTTGAAAACCTTTTCGAACCGGATCATTGAACAGCATCGATCGATCTGCGGTGATGACTCGGAGTCGCCGGTCGGGCCCACATCACGACTCCATCCTTGCGTGTGAAACGGCTTCGCGCTACCAGGGTTGTTCCCCTTCCAGGTGCCCGATAGGCTCGCCGTTTCGGAAAGGCAGATACCGTGACCGAATCCAAAACTCCATCGACGCGGCTGATGCTCGCCTCCGAGGCCCAGACCGAGGCGCTAGGTGAGCGCATCGGCGCTGTTGCCCGGGCCGGCCTGGTGATGGGTCTGTACGGGGATCTGGGAGCGGGAAAAACTGCTCTGGTGCGTGGTCTGGCCCGCGGAATGGCTCTCGATGGCCGGGTTCGCAGCCCGACCTTTACCATCGCCTCACTCCACCGAGGAGTGGTGCCACTGCTTCATGTCGACGCCTATCGCCTCGAAGATCCGACCGAACTGGCGCTTCACGGCTGGCAGGAATGGCATCAAGAGGGGGTGATTGCGGTGGAATGGGCGGAACGGGTCGAGTCGATGCTCCCACCGCGACATCTGAGGATCGAACTGTCCCATCGGGGTGAGGAGCTTCGTCAGGGGCACATCCAGGCGATGGGAGAGGGACAAGCCGATGCGGTGGAGCAGGCATTTCTTGCTGCGATCGTTTGCTGAAGCAACTTGAAAGCAATCTCGTGGGCTTCACAATCAGTGAGCCCGACATTTCCATTTCCCCAGACCCGGGCAGGATCGAGAAACGATGCCGAGACGCCGCCATGGTGGAGTCGAGAGAGACTCCGAACCCGCTGATGCCACCGAGAACGATGCCACCGGCTGGCTTCTCGATGGCCTGGCGATCCGTCCACCTCTCGAGGAGTTCCGGCGACTGTTCGAGATGAAGAAGAGAGCTTTTGAAGGCAAGGTCGATGCCGAGAGCTTACGCAAATACGAGCAGGCGCGTCGTCTCGGAGAGAAGTTCATCGCAGAGCAGGATTACGACCAGGAGACGGGTCCGAGGAGGGCGTCTTGCTGATTCGCAGCCTTCGAGCCGAGGGATTCCTGAAGTTCAGAAAACTCCGCATCGATAACTTTCCCCGTCGTGCCCTGATCGGAATTGTCGGACCCAACGAGAGTGGCAAGTCGAGTATCGGGCAACTGTTCCAGTTCGCTCTCTTCGGTTCAACCCATCACATGGTACGCGGCTCGATCACCGACTTGATTCACTGGGATGATGATCATTGTGTGGTCGAACTCGATTTCGAACACGCCGATGAAGGGTATCGGATCTGGCGTGAGATGGACCGCTTCGGCACCTCCTTTGCGCGACTGATGCGGATCGACAAGTCGGGGGGGCCGCCGGGAGAAGAGATCGCCTCGGGAGCACTCCAGGTGCAGCGAGAAGTGCAGAGACGCTTTCACCTCGGCGCCGGAGAAACGATGCACTCCTTCTACCTGGCAGAGCGGGAATCGGTCACCACCCCGGAGCAGTTCAGGTCCTTTCTCGATCGGGTGGCGGGGATCGATGTGCTCCAGGGAGCGCGGGGGCAAGCGAGTCAGGCCCTCGACCTGCTGGAGAAAGATTTTACCTCGGTGCAGGAAGAGATCCATCGCAATGAGCTGCACATTCAGCGTCTACAACCCAACATCGACAAGATTCCAGACCTCGAAGAGGAACTGACGGTCAGAGATACCAAGGTGGAGGAAGCTCGCGCTCACGGGCGTGAGATGCAACGACTGGTCGAGCAGGAACTGAAAAAGCGTGACGAGGTTCAGAAGATCCAGGTCGAATTGCGATCTCTCGATACCCTGATCGCTTCCGAGTCGCTGAGAAAGAGCAATGGATTGATCGGGTTGCTACAAGCGGACCTGGCTCCGGAGCCTTTGCGCGACCAGGATTCCATCATCACTCCGCTGCGCGACGGATTGGAGCAGATCTCCGATGCATGCAAGATCCGCGCAGATCTCGAGCAGTGCGTGATCGACTCCATCGAGTCGTTAAAAGCACGTCTCGAAGGAGATCAAGAGGGATCGATTGGCACCGAGAAAGAGATTCAGGAGCAAGAGATTCGCAGTTCCTCGACCTCGCGGGTGCGCCATCGCGCAGGAGCCTTGGTGCTCTTCATCGCTGGCTTGGTCGGGATGGTGCTTGGCCTCGATCTTGAACTGGACTGGGGCATCGGCCAGGAGATTCAATTCCTGGCCCAGATGGAGCCGGAAAAGGGCATCGGCTTTCTGGTGGCTGCATTCTTTGCCTTCCTGTTCGTCGCTGCCTGTTGGTTGTCGACCCGCGCATCTCAATGTCAGCAGAAGATCTTCGATGCTCAGGGCATCCTGTCGCGATTGCAGATGGAGCAGGATGTCGGGAGCAGTTCATTGGAAGCGGCGAGGGCACACGTATCCCGTTCATCGGGTGGGCTCGATCCCGGCGACGACATCGGAGAATGTCGGGTCCGTTCTGTGCAAGAACACCTGGAATCTTTGCGTGCTGCTCGCCGTGAGATCCACCGAGTCATGGGCGATCTGCCAGGCGATTTCTTGGCGGGAAAGTTGAAGAGTGCACTCGATCGAGTGCGCGCGACCCTCAAGGAGCGTCGTAAATCTCTGGATGAGTCCAGTGACTCGGTCAAGCGCCTACGCTCCAAAAGTGATCGCATCCAGTCGGAAATTCGTGAGTATCAGAATCAGGACGGGCGTCGCCAGGCGTTGTCCGAGGTTTCTGACGGGAGTCGCAAGAAGTCACTGGCGATTCGTGATGAGATGGACATTCATCGACTGCTGGTCGAGTTGCTCGATGAAACCATCGAGTCGGTGCGGATGCGTGCCGGTCCAAGTCTTGGCAAGGGACTGTGCCGACTGCTGCCGCATCTGACCGGCGGACGCTACCGTGATGCTCAGGTGACGCCAGAGTTCGAGATCCGTCTCTTCACTGGAGAAAAGAGTGATTTCTTGCAGACTCATGAGCTCTCGGGAGGCACCTTGCAGGGGCTTTCCTTCGGCTTCCGTCTCGCCTTTGCCCAGGCTTTTGTGCGGGCGGTCACGGGTGCGCCACAGTTTCTCTTCCTCGATGAACCGTTCCCAGCGATGGACCGTGAGCGGGTCTTGCGAACCCTTCAGGCGCTCCCTCGGCTGAGCCAAGAGCTGAGCCAGGTGATCGTTGCACATCCCGATCTGGACCCCGCAGCGCGCCAGAGTTTTGATCTGTTGATCGAGACCGACCAGGCTTCCGACCGGCTCGAGATCGATCTGGAGGACATGTCTCTGCCAGAGGTCTCTGCGCCGCGACGAGAACCGACACAGATGAGCCCCAAGACCACCAGAGGTGAGCCTGCGGCTCGTCAAGAGTCCGCGCCACGTCGGGAGTCCAGACCACGCCGGGAATCTGCTCCGCGTCGGGAATCTGCTCCGCGTCGGGAGTCTGCTCCGCGTCGGGAATCTGCCCCGCGTGAAGAGTCTGCGCCACGACGGGAGTCCAGACCGCGCCGGGAGTCTGCTCCGCGTGAAGAGTCTGCTCCACGTAGGGAGTCTGCTCCGCGTAGGGAGTCTGCTCCGCGTCGGGAGTCTGCTCCGCGTCGGGAGTCTGCTCCACGTCGGGAGTCTGCTCCACGTCGGGAGTCTGCTCCGCGTCGGGAGTCTGCTCCGCGCCGGGAATCTGCTCCGCGTGAAGAGTCTGCTCCGCGTGAAGAGTCTGCTCCGCGTGAAGAGTCTGCTCCGCGTAGGGAGTCTGCTTCGCGTCGGGAGTCCGCTAGACGACCGATCGAGTCGGATGAAACCACACGTCCCGTCAGATCCGCAGGCGACGATGGTCGCCGCCGTAGAGAAGCACGACGTGGCGACCGACGAGAGCCATCGCAAATGGCTCCATCGGACAAGGCAGTGGACAAGGCAGTGGACAAGGCACCGGACAAGGCACCGGACAAGGCAGTGGACAGGACAGTGGACGATTCGAGGGGACGTCGGAAGCAACAGTCGTCCGCCGCATCGTCCGCTGCATCGTCAGCAGAATCTACGCGTGAAGAAAGTTCGCGCAAGTCTGTTCGGGATGGTCGATCGACCGCCAATCCCGGGAGGAGGGGATCAGCGGCCAACCAACCGCAACCCCAGAACACTGAAGATGCCGCCGAGTCTGGTACGCGTCGTGAGGCAGAACCGTCGAAACGACCTGCAGAGAAACGACCTGCAGAGAAACAACCGGCGGAGAGACCACCATCCTCCGACTGGCCGAGTTACGCCGACTCGAAACGAGGGCCCGACCCGGAGGCGAAGCCTCGTTCGCCTGTGGCGCCTGCGGCCGCGAAGCCTGCCCGCAAGGAACCCCGACAGGAGAAGCCTCCCGCTGCGGCACCCGAGTCCCCTCCGGCGGCCTCGACTCCTCCGCCAAAACGATCGGCCTCCAGCGACTTCAAGTCCGATGACTGGACGATTCCGGAAGCATGAGCCGACCAGGAACTGCCACGGTGATCGATTCGACATCCACTCGTCGCTGCATCATCGCTGCGGACTTGCACTGCGATGGGTCGGCGCGGCGGCTGGCGATGCTGGAGGCTCTATTGCGCAGCTGCCATCAGCTGGATGCGAGTTGTTACCTGCTCGGAGACCTGTTTGACGTCTGGCTTGGACCGGGGCAGTTGGCTCTCCAGCAGACGCGTCGGGAAGTGGAAGCCTTGCAACGTGCGGTGGCGGCGGACATCGATGTGGTGGTGATCCCGGGAAATCGCGACTTCTTGCTCGACGAAGCGTTCGAACGTGCCACCGGGGTGGTGGTCGGTGGCGATCATCTCTTGCTCGAGACCGGCGATCAACGGTGGCACCTGTCCCATGGAGACCTGTTCGGTACCGCCGATGTCGGATACCAGCGCCTTCGCAAGATCTTGCGAAGCGGACCGTTCCGCATGCTGGTTCGCCACATGCCGCTGCTGTTGTGTCGCGCACTCGCCACTTTTTTGCGTCGTCGTTCTCGCATATCTTTGCAGCGCAAGGATCCCGCGCGAATCCAGCCGGACCTGCAGGTGATCGGACAACTGGTGGAGAGCGGTTTTGACCAGGTGGTGTGTGGTCACTACCATCGACCCAGTGAGGAATCGCTGGAGCAGGGGGGGAGTCGCGGAATCTTCACCGTTCTCGAGGCGTTCGAGGAGCGAGGGGCCCATCTCTTCATCGAGGACGGAGTGGTGGAACTCCGATACCTTCCGTCATGAGTCGTGCAAGAATGCCATCGGTGGCGCGGAACCGCCGATGATCGGACTCAAGGCTCCACCACTGGCGGTCATCGTCGCAGGACCGACCTGCGGCGGGAAATCGCAGCTGGCGCAGAAGATCGCCGAGCAAATGAAGTGGCCGGTACATGTGATGGACTCGATGAAGGTCTATCGAGGGATGGATATCGGCAGCGCCAAGCCGTCTGAAGATCTGCGACAGGGGCGTCCCTTCACGATGGTCGATCTGGTCGACCCATGGCAAGAATTCACCGTGTTCGACTGGTTACAAGCGTTGGCGGAGCAGGTCCCCACCGATCAGCCCTGGCTCTTCAGCGGTGGCACCAGTTTCTATCTGCACGCCTTGCGAGAGGGGATCTTTGCCGGGCCCGGGTCCGATCCGCAGATCCGTCAGCGTCTCGTCGACCAGGGACAGACCTCACCTGCGGGTACTCTCCATCAGCGACTGGTGGAGGTCGATCCGGAAGTCGCTCGACAGATCCACCCCAACAATCACAAGCGCATCATCCGGGCACTGGAGGTGTACGAGATCAGTGGCGAACCGATCACCGTGTGGCATCGACGACGGGTTCCCATCATCGATGCTCGGCGGACAATTTTACTGGGGGTGCATCGCCAGCGAGAAGAGATCCATCAGAGGATCGCTCGGCGCATCGAGGCGATGTTCGAGGCGGGTTGGGTGGCGGAGGTGGAGCAGTTACTGGCGAATCACGATCCTCCCTGGAGTCATACCGCGGCCCAATCGATCGGGTACCAGCAAATCGCCAAGGCGCTACAAGACGGGACCGACCCTCACGAGCAATTTGAATCGATCCAGGTCAAGACTCGTGCGCTGGTTCGATCCCAGATGGCCTGGGCTCGCAAGTTGCCCATCGAATGGTATTCACCCGAAGAGTCAGCCCTCGCTCTCGAGCGAGTGCAACAGGTGATGTCCGAGGTGGAGTCAGGAGGCGACATCACCGCCGCTCCCGCCAGCCGATTGAAGTTGCATGAGGATCAGCAGAATCAGGACTGACGATTGCGCCGTGCATTTCTGTTGCTGGATCTCGCAAAAAACCAGGCTCGGATAAAAAAGACAGGCACGGATAAAAAACCAGGCACGGATAAAAAACCAGGCACGGATAAAAAACCAGGCCCGGATGCTTGAGCATCCGGGCCTGAGTCGATCGCTACTGGCCGACGAAAACGTGCGACTAGTACTGTTCGATCGGACGGTCGTCGAGATCCCAGACGATGCGGTCGATGTCGGTGCGTGCAGCCCGCAGGTCATCGCCCATCTGACGGAAGACTCGCTTCCAGTACAGGCTTGAGGCCACGGTACTCTTGGGTCCCGAGGAACAGCCGGCGAAGGCCAGGGTCATTCCAAGGCACAGGAGCAGGACGAAAGTACGTGAAGTGCGACGATTGGAGTTAGGACTCATGGTCCCTCCCTCATTTCTCTCTCTGGCGGCCGGACGCTGGACCGGAGTATGCGGTCCAGTTTCGGCGGGTTTTCTTTCCGAGGCTCCCTCGATACCTCTGAAGGCACCGCTAGGAAGGGAGAAGGGTAAGTGCCACCGGCCTCGAAGTCAACGAACCCGATTCGGTCTCTTTGACCCCTGTGGCTGAGCGGGCTAGGATCCGGGTAACAGCGGACCGGATCTCTTCCCACCGGGGGGGGCTGGAGCGGTCCGCCCCTGGCCGTAGCAGGCTGCTTTTGGCTACATCCGGCCAGAGATCAAGCCTGGTCAGGAACTGTACAGGCTGTACCGGAGCTGGAGACAGGGGGAATCGTGTCTGAGGAGCGGATCCGCGAGATCAAGATCGAGAAGATCCAGAAGTTGCGAGATCAGGGGATCCAACCGTATCCGGAGCGCTGGGAACGGACCCACACACCCCAGCAGGCTGCTCGGCTCGAGCCGGCGGTGGCTGGAGTTCGCGTCTGTGGTCGCATCGTCAGCCGCCGAGATTTTGGCAAATTGACCTTCTTTGACCTGCAAGATGTCAATGGACGCATCCAGTGTTCGCTCCAGCGAGATGGCATCGGCAAGGAGTCCTATACCGCTTTCATCAAGCTGGTCGATGTGGGCGATTTCGTCGGCATCGAGGGAGAGACTTACCATACCAAGATTGGTCAGTTGACGGTACGAGGGGCGAGCTGGCAGTTACTCGGCAAGATGTTGCGTCCGATGCCAGAAAAGTTCCATGCCATCTCCGATCGAGAAATCCGCTACCGTCGTCGCTACCTCGACCTGATTACCGACGAGCAGTCGCGCGCGCGCTTCCGTTTGCGCCGCGATTTCATCCGGGCGCTTCGTCAGGGTCTGGAAGAGGCTGATTTCGATGAGGTCGAGACGCCGGTGCTGCAGACCAAGCCATCGGGAGCGCTGGCGACTCCCTTCGAGACTCACCACGCAGCTCTCGACATGCCGGTATACCTGAGGATCGCTCCAGAGACTTATTTGAAGCGCTGTGTGGTGGCGGGTTTCGATCGTGTTTACGAGTTTGCACGGGTGTTCCGCAACGAGGGCATGGATCCCTCTCACCTGCAGGACTTCACGATGCTCGAGTATTACGCGTCCTACTGGAACTACATCGACAACATGGACTTCACCGAGAAGTTGCTCAGCACGGTCATCGAGCAATGTACTGGATCGCTCCAGGTGCCTCATGCCGCCGGTGAGATCGATTTCTCGGGGCCGTGGCCACGGCGATCGCTGCTCGAGTTGATCGAGCAGAGTACTGGCATTGCAGTCGAATCCTGCCCCGATGCGGATTCGTTGCGATCGGCACTCGAGGCGGCCGGAATCCACATCGATGGGGCACCAAAGCTGGGTCGAGGCGCACTCATCGATCAGTTGTACAAGAAAACGGTTCGTCCCAGCATCACCCAACCGACCTTTATCACCTCGCATCCGGTGGACCTCTCCCCGCTGGCCCGCAGAAATGATGATGAACCGACCATCTCCGACCGTTTCCAGCTGGTGATCCACGGCTGGGAGGTGATCAATGCGTACTCCGAACTGGTCGATCCGATCGACCAGCGGCAGCGTCTCGAAGAGCAGGCCAAACTCAATGCCGAGGGCGACGATGAGGCGATGATGATGGACGAGGACTATCTGCTGGCGATGGAACATGGAATGCCACCCATCTCCGGCTGGGGGATGGGGATCGACCGCATCGTGGCACTGCTCTGCGGTGCCGAGAATCTGCGCGATGTCGTGCTGTTTCCGCTACTCAAGCCTGAAGAGGGCAGCGCCATCGATGATGCGATCCTCGAAGCGGGCGAGGAGGCTCCCGCCATCGAGGGGGCAGAGGCCTGAGGGTATCCTTCACTGCTGTTGCAGGTGGAAGGGATCCCACCCCTGGGTTTTGCGCTGCAACGTTGCTCCGCCCAGTCGCACCTCCACCCGATCGGTGGTGATCGACGCTCTGTCGGCGGAATCGATGACTCCAATCTGGTGCCAGTCTGTCGCGTGTTGCATTGCGATCTCGGCAAATCGGTCGAGGGAGTCGGGCTCGATCGCCATCAGTAACTCGTAATCTTCTCCACCCGCCAGCACCTGGTCGGCAGTCGGGGCCAGGGCAGTGCCGACCAGCGCATCGATGTCGATGGTGGCGCGCTGGCCACTGGCCTGGCAAAGGCGCTCCAGATCGAGGTGAAGACCGTCGCTCACATCGATGGCCGCGTTGACGATCGGGCCATCGACTTGCGCCTGCGCCAGTGCCCGGGCCACCTCGAGGCGCGAAATCGGCGAACTCCAGCGATCTTCACCGTGTGGAGGGAGATCGACTCCACCGCCGCCAGCGATTTGCTCTCGTGCCCGGGCAGCCATGCCCGGATCACCGGTCACCAGCAGCAGGTCACCCTCCTGGGCGCCGCTGCGGCGCCACTCGCGTCCGCTCTGGACCCGTCCAAGGCAGGTGCAATGGAGCGAGAGGGCCCCGTCGCTGGCGGTGACATTGCCCCCCAGCAGGCGGATATTCATTCGCTCGCACTCCTCGTCGATGGCTCGCCAGAAACGATCCCCCAGTCGGCCAGGAAGACGCGGCGTTGCGACCGACAGCAAGAATCCGACGGCGCTCGCTCCCATTGCGGAGAGGTCGCTGAAACTGCAGCGAAGTAAGCGACGCGCCAGCGTTTCATCGTCGAGCCAATCATCGATGAAGTGCTGCCCTTCGACCATCGCATCGACGGTCAGGACCGGTGAATCGGTGGCCAGAGGGGGGCCGACGGCAGCGTCGTCACCGGGTCCGAGGAAGGAGCGAGAGGGCCGACCGCTGCGTGGCAGGATGTAAGTCTCGATCCACTGCGATTCGGTCATGACGAGGCTCTTGCGCCGTCGCCACCGGGGACCGGATCGGGGAACTCTTCCAGCAGCAACTGATCGATTTCCGCCTGCACATCTTGCAGCGCTTCGTCGGAGAGGATTCCTTCTCGATAGGCCTCTTCCACTGCAGTTCGCTGACGATGGAGGAGCCGGACCACCACATCCCTGACCTGTTCTGCCGCAAACTCGGGGTGATCTTCCAGCACTTGTTTCAGATCCTCGCGAATCGAATCACGAATCGCCAGCAGACGATCGCGCAACGATTCGATGCGTTGCGGATCGATCTCGGTACTGGAGACCGCATCGGCCAGTTCCTCGATGGCGGTCTCGACGGCGATCGAACGCGCCTGGTGTCGTTCCCAGCGCCTTCTCGCCTCGAGCGGACGAACGATCTTGAGCCGTCTCAACAGCCACTTGAGCGAGGTGCCCTGGATCAACATCGAAAGCATCACGACCCCTGCGACGATGGCTTGGAGCCGAGGGGCCACATCGATGAGGGCGGTCGAGCCGGTCATGCCGAGGGCCAGTGCCACCGGCACCGTGCCCTTGAGGCCGCCCCAGTGAATGATGTGGAGCCACGATCGCGGATAGGTGCCACGCACCGCCTGATCGATACCGCCGATGGCGTAGGTCATCAACGCTCGCGCCGCAGTGGCGGCGAGCCAGACCAGTAGAACCAGGTGGAAGTTCTCGACCACCAGTACCGGATCGACGGCAAAGCCGATGGCGATGAAGGCGAGTGAGTTGGCGATGAAAGCGATCAACTCCCAGGTCAAGCCGAGGCTCAAGATGGCGGTGGCACTCATGGCGGTCTGGCGACCGACATTGCCGACCATCAATCCGGCAAACACCACGGCGATCACCCCGGAAGCCTCGAATCGTTCCGCCAGCATGTAGGATCCATAGGCGAGCAGGATCGAGAAGAGCACCTCGATCAGATGCTCATCGATCCGTTCGATCAGCCAGTTGACCAGCGAGCCGAGCGATAACCCGACCAGTGCTCCGACTCCAATCATGTGGATGAAGGTGAGCACTCCCTCAGCGACGGTGATCTCTTGCCAGCCCTGTTCCAGGCCTCGCATCAGTAACAGGTAGAGCACCACCACCAGGCCATCATTGAACAGTGATTCCCCCTCGACGATGGTCGAGAGTCGTTTTTCGACACCCTGTTCGCGGAAGATCGCCAGTACGCTGACTGGATCGGTGGGACTGACCATCGCTCCCAGCAGTAACGACAGATCCCAGTCCCAGCCGGTCAATGAACGAATCGCCGCGGTGGTGAGCAAGATGCAACCGAAGGTTCCGAGCAGCGCCATGTTGGCGATCAGCGTGCCATTTTCCTTCAGTTTCGAGAAGGCGGTGTTCATCGCGCCGTCGAAGAGCAGAGGAGGCAACAGGATCAGCAGGATCAGTTCCTCGGTCAGTGCGAAGTGGCCGGCACCACTGGGGAGAGCGCCCTGATGGCGCAAGAATCCGATCGCTGCGCCGGCGACCACCAGCCCAACGGTGTAGGGGATGCGCAGCCTACGGGTGACCATGGCCACCAGCATCGCTCCCAGCAGTAGCAGCACCAGGTCATCGAGCAGTGGCAAGGATTGGCTCGCCAGGGCCAAACTGTGGACCGAGATCATCGAGACTCCTCCCGGCAAGAGAGTGCCCCGGGACGGCGCTGTGGGCAAGGAACCTTGCTCCAACGATCTCGATACGATCTGATGGCACGGGGAAGGAGGCGCGACTTGTCGCCACCGGTTCAATCGACCCGTCACGAGTGGAGGAGAGGTGTAGTTCAGCGATGGCTGATCTGGCCCATCTTCTCGTTGCTGATCGGCTGCACCTCATCCATCCCGCTCGATCCGGCAGCGACCTTTTCGTCGCGGATCCTCGATGCGGGACTCGCCAGCACCGATCCCTGGGCTGGGGCTCACCTGATGCTGGCATTCCCCGAAGCGAACCGTCTCGCCGCAGTTCGGGCGAGGTGGATCGGACAGATCGAGGATGAAGAGGTGCAGATCCCATTGCATGGTGTCGATGGTCACCGTGGGGAGCAGCACCCTCACCTGCTCCTTCGCACCGCGGCCTGGGTGCTTCCGTCGACTCACACTCCACATCTGAAGCGGCGAATTGAGCATGCGCTGGCCGCCACCCGCATGCCCACCCAGTGGAAGCAGATCAACGATCTCGCCTGGTTGGTCGAGGCGGCAGCGGTGTTGAAACTGCCCGCCACGACCGCCACCGCCGATGCCGATCTCGCGGCGCTGGCCCGAGCGCTGCTCGATGCGGTCGAACAATCGGACCGGGTCGTGCACCGCTGCCTCGAGGAGGGGGGGCGTCCCGACGGATCACTGGGTCCGGAACAGTCGGGCACCTGGGCCTACACCTGTGGCGGATTGCACCTCTTCTCTGCGCTGGTCGAGTCGGTCGGAGCGGGCTACCTGAGCGCTGCAGATCGACTGCGTTTGATCGATGAATTGTTACTGACGACCCGGCGCGTCTCCTGGGAACTACAGTTTCGACTCGATGAGGAGCAGCGAGCGCTGGCGGCAGGAGTCTCCCCTCGCCGAGCGGCGCGCCATGCGCTGTTGGCACGCATGAAACTGGCGGGCCATGGGCTCGACCTGTTCGGTCGCTGTCGTGCCCTCGGCCTGCTCACCGCCCCGCAGGTCGAGATCGCAGTCGAGCATAGCCTGGAGGCGGCGAGCCAGATCCAGACTCGTCTCCTCGAGGTGGTGGATCCGCAGGGGAAACTGCTCTCGGCGCAAACCGAGGCACAGGACCGAGAGACCTGGGAACGAACTTTCGGGGATGGCTGCCATCTGTTACGTGGACTGATGATCTGGCAGTCCAACTCGGCTCGTCCTTGACCGGGAGAAGGGTCAGGATGGAGGTTGAGTCCCTTGCCAGCGACCATCTTCGCGACCAGTATCAGCGCAGTTCCCCGGCCTCGGTGAGAACCAATCGGAGAGGATGACGATGGGTATCGGATCGAACAGGATCTCCAGTATAGGCACCTATGCGATGGCCGCCGTTCGCCAACGCACCGAGCAACTACGGGCCAAGGGGCTCCAGCCGGTCGACTTTGGCATGGGCGATCCTTCGGCAGCCACTCCCGAGTTCATTCGCCGCGCCTGTGCCGAGGGGATCGAGCGCCATGCCACCAGTGGCTATCCACCCTTTGCCGGTAGTGAGCCTTTTCGCCAGGCTGTGACCGATTGGTTTGAAGGTCGTTTTGGCGTCTCGATCGATGGCGAGACTGAAATCGTCTCGTCGGTCGGTTCCAAGGAATCGATTTTTCACTTGCCGGAAGCTTTGCTCAATCCAGGTGATGTGGCGATTTGTCCCGATCCCGGTTATCCGCCCTATGGCGGTGGAACCTTGTTTGCCGAAGGGGTGCCTTATTACACGCCGATTCAAAAAGCGACGGACTTCTTGCCCGATCTCGATTCAATTCCCGATGAAATCGCAGAACGAGCCAAGATCTTCTGGTTGACGACACCTTCGAGCCCCTCGGGTCGGGTCGCTTCGCCACAGTTTTTGAAACGGTGGGTGCAGTGGTGCCGTGATCGCAACATCATCGCCTGCAGTGATGAGGCCTACTCCGAGATCTACTTCGACGAGCCGCCCCATTCGGCACTCGAGGAAGGCAAAGAAGGAGTGCTGGTCTTCAACTCTCTCTCGAAGCGATCAGCGATGACCGGATACCGAGTGGGGTGGGTTGCCGGTGATCCTCAAGTGATCGCGCTCTATCGGAAGTTGAAGGCCAATATCGATACCGGGACTCCCTGGTTCATCCAGGAGGCGGCGATCGCAGCATATTCGGATGAGAGTCATGTCGCCGAGATGAGGGATGGCTACAGGAAGCGACGCGATCTGTTCGTGTCCGCATTTGAAGCTGCGGGTCTACCTCGCAGTGAACCGGAGGCAAGCCTGTATGTGTGGCAGCGGGCGCCCGAGGGGGTGACCAGCACGGCACTGGCCGAGGCGTTGCTCGACGAGAAGATCCTCGCAGTGACGATCCCATCGGCGGCGCTGGTGGGGGATCCTTCGCGACACGGACCCGACGAGCAGTATGTTCGGCTCTCGATGGTCGCCACCTGGCAAGAGAGTGAGCGGATCGCTGGCGCCATAACCGAGCATCTGAGCCTGGGCTAGTCGCTGGAACATTCTCGTTCGAGCATCTTGCCGGCAGCGCGAAGCACCTGCGGATCGGCCACCTTGTGCAGCGACTCGAACAGCAGCGTCAACGATTTTCGTGAGTGCCCGGTCCTCAGCGCGCCGCGCAGGTGGGAATGCAGCGGTTGCAGGCGTGCCTGGCCGATCAACGATGATACTGCCAGCGCCTCGATGGAGTCGCTGGAGAGCCAGGAGGATTCCATCACCGTGCCGTAGGCGAACTCGATGATCCATCGCTCCAGATCGCCGTGGCGATCTCGCAGGGAGGCTCGGACTTTTTCTTGCCCGTCGCCGTAGATCTGCTCGAAGAAACGCTTGGGCTGGCTCGTTTCGTTCCGGGGGAAGGGATCTGCCTCGGGGTGCAGTTCGCGCAACCAACCGAGGGACTCCACCGCGGCCGGGAAGCCGCTGTAGGGGATCGATTGCAAGATCGTCTCTTCCACCTCGGCCAGCGGGCACTTTTCGAGGGCCCTCTCCAGCGCGATCCTGGGATCGAGCCGCTCGGGAGCGGCGAGTGCGAAGGAGAGATGGCAGCAGGGAAGAATCTCCATGCCAGGAGGGTAAAGAGTGGAGCCCGATCCATCCAGTCATCGCCGATTTGAGTGTGGATCGATCGAAGGGTTGCACACTGGACTTGGGAAAGTGATGCGGCGATGATCGGCCTGTGGCTACAGGATGGCAGGGAGGAGTGATCGATGAGGAGTGATCGATGAGGAGGATTCTGGGGAAGATCCTGCTGGGGTTGCCGCTGATTCTCGTCGCCTGCCAGCCGATGGTCGATCGCCGACAGGAGAACAGCACCGCCCAGCTTCGCACATCACTTCGCATATCACTTCCTCACGAGCAGGTGCAGCAGCTGATCTTTTTTGGCGTCCTCGAGGGGCTCTACAGAGATGGTGTCGAGACCCGCGTCGCCCGCGCCATCGCCACCATCGATGAACCGGCAGGGATTCCTCATAACTTCGTCTACGGCTGTCCCATCTGCATGCCCGCTCTCGATGCGTTGCGCGTCTATGCGGCGCGTCCAGGTTTTTATCGAGACAAGAGAGGTCGCGATACCTTTGGCTCAGGACTCGATCCTGCAGTTCAGGCCAGCCTTCTCTCCGCTGACAGCCAGCAGCGTCGCGATGCACTGCAGCGGTTGATCGATCGGTGGGTCGATGAGAGGATCAGCAATTCGGGATTCGATGATCAACAGCGAGAAGATCTGACGCTGTCGTTGCGGGAGATGAGGAAGAAGGGGATGGGGTTGCTGTACCAGTTCCAGTCGGAGGAGGGACCGGATCTCTATCTCGATTTTTACCGTGATTGGCAGGCCTGTCCCAGTTGTGATGGAGCCAACGGCGACGCTCCTTGAACTTTGTAGTTTGTGTAGTGCTGAAAGGGGGAACTGTTCGTGACTAATCGCAGCAACGTGCGGATCGCATTCATCAATCAGAAGGGCGGTGTCGGCAAGACGACGCTGACCCTCAACTGTGCGGTGGGGTGGGCGAGACTCGGCTTTCGTGTGCTGATGGTCGACCTCGACCCCCAGGCGCACCTGACTCTATCCCTTGGCGATTCGCTGGCCGAGGGTAGCCTCGAGCGGATCGAGCACAACACCATCGAATCGGCCTTGCGACGTGAGAAACCATTGACGGAGTGTATCTTCGAGGTCGCTGGCGAGGGGGTGTCGCTGGTACCTTCCCATATCGACCTTTCCGGTGCCGAGGGAGAACTTTCTCAGGAACTGGGTCGTGAATTGTTGCTGCGCGATGCTCTCGAAACCCTCGGTGACCGCTTCGATCTGGTACTTCTCGATTGCCCTCCCTCGCTCGGCCTGTTGTCGCTCAATGCTCTCGCCGCCGCAGACGAGGTGGTCGTCCCGGTGCAGGCAGAGTACCTGGCATTGCAGGGAATGGCTCAATTGATGAAGGTCATCACGCTGGTCCAGCAGCGACTCCATCCCGGCCTCCAGTGGAACGCGGTGGTGCCGACGATGGTCGATCCTCGCACGCGACTGTCGCGCGAGGTGGTCGAAGAACTCAGACGCCATTTCCCCGATCAAGTGACCCGTACTCTGATCCCGTCGCGGGTCAAGGTGGCGGAGGCGCCATCTTTTGGAGTGTCCATCTTTGGTCATGACCCGAACGGTCCTGCTGCCGGTGAGATCGAGGACCTGTGTCAGGAGCTGGTCGAGCGCTTATCGCTCACCCTGGCCGAGCGAGATATCGTCATCTGACCCTTCAGTTGCCGCTTCGGAATACCGAAGAGTGGTGTAGAGACTCACACACCACCCGGAACAGATCAGTCAGGAGGCCACGTGGCCAAGTCGCTCAACCAAGAAGAACTCGAGTTTGTTCGCGCCATCGAGTCCTACAAGAAACAGCACGATAAGTTGTTCCTTTCCTGGACAGAAGTGCTCGGAATCGCCAAGGGACTGGGGTACAGCCGCCCGGTCCAGTCACGAACCGGATCCGCTCGCTGCGGCGGCGTATCGACCTCTTCCCGCAAGAGCACCAGCAAGGCAGTGACCAAGTCAGCGGGCAGCAAGCAAGCGTCCTGAAGCGAGACTCTCACGACATCCATCGCTGATCCTGTGGATCGTTTGAGGCGCCGTTGGGTGCCAGAAGCGCTCCAGAGGCTCTTTTTGGCCCCTCCACCGTCGATTTCGGTAAGTCGTTACCTTGGCAGGGGAAAGGGCAATTCTGCTCGTTGCGGGAGCGTCCACTGCGTGCTAGCCTCGAATGTCACAAACCCGTATGCCACAGGGGTCTACAGGATGAACCCCTGAATTCAAGGTGGCACGATCTCGACGGTCGATGGGGCGGGTGTTTTGTTGAAGAAGGAGCTCGCTCCATGAATACCATCACCAAGCGTGATCTGGTCCAGCGGATCTCCGAAAATACCAAAGTTCAGCAGCAGAAGGCCAAGGAAGTGATCCAGGGTTTTCTCGATGAAATCATCAAGGAACTGGCTTGCGGGAATCGTCTCGAGTTCCGTGACTTTGGCGTCTTTGAACCGAAATCAAAAGCACCCCGCACCGCTCGCAATCCGCGCACTGGTGCCCGTATCCAGGTGCCCGAGAAGGTCACGGTCAAGTTCAAGGCGGGTCGCATGATGAAGGAAAAGATGCAACCTGCTGCCAAGAACGGATCAGACTCTTCCAGTCCTCCTGCGCCACCGGCTGTTTAGAGGGTGACACCGGTCGAGAATCGCCCGCTGATTCCCGAGGTTGCCCCTGCGGGAGCAAAGGGTGTGGCTCACCGCTGGCGCATCTCTCTCTCATCTCCGGACATCGATCACCATGACCGTGCTGCCGTCGATGCCGTTCTGCGGAGTGGCCGACTCGC
>LWDU01037399.1_pt1 | contig 20361 bp, 17 predicted proteins | sample 727161 | NCBI WGS metagenome assembly LWDU01 (sample SAMN04566230, study PRJNA314399) | hydrothermal vent metagenome | isolation source: deep sea hydrothermal plume seawater | place: Mexico: Gulf of California, Guaymas Basin | collected 2004-07-11
AAGGGCAAGGATTTCCCGGCGCAAATCAGCATAGAGTTTCTTGAAGTCCTGCGGGTCGCGCCAGGTTTCAGGATCGTCATAGATCTCCTGAAACTGGGACTTGCGGCGGCTGATCGCCGCCTTGTCGGCGCCCATGCGCAGGAAGATCTCCTCCAGGAAATCTTCATACTCACGGATCGCCCGCTTATGCTCCCAGGCTTCCTGATGCTGGGGGGCTTCGCTCATGCCAGCACCTTTGAAAGGGCGTCTGCATAGGCTTTGATATCAGCCTCGGTCGTGCACTCAGTCGCCGCAGCGATAATGACATCGTCGAGGCCCTTGCCCGGATAGAGGCGCGAGGCACGCACACCGCCGACAACACCAAGCCCGTCGAGCTTCTCGAGCACGTCGCCTGCATCGCCTGGAATACGGAATGCAAACTCGTTGAAGAAGCGCGGCGTGAGGAGTTCGACACCAGATACGCCTTCCAGCGCATCAGCCAGCATGCAGGCGGCTTCATGGTTGAGCTGCGCCAGATGACCAAGGCCCTTCTCGCCCAGCAGCGTCATGTGCGCGGTAAACGCCAGCGTGCAGAGGCCCGCATTGGTGCAGATATTCGATGTCGCCTTGTCGCGGCGGATGTGCTGCTCACGCGTTGAGAGCGTCAGCACGAAACCGCGCTTGCCGTCAGCGTCAACCGTCTCACCACAAAGCCGGCCCGGCATCTGCCGCATCAGCTTTTTCGAGCAGGCGAAAAGCCCGACATAGGGTCCGCCGAAATTGAGCGCATTGCCGATCGACTGGCCTTCGCCGACCGCAATGTCGGCGCCCATCTCACCGGGCGGCGTAACCATGCCGAGCGAGACTGCTTCAGTGAAGACAGACACCAGAAGCGCCTTCTTCTCGTGCGCGGCGTCTGCAACTGGCGTCAGGTCAGTGACGGTGCCGAAGACGTTCGGGCTCTGACCGATCACGCAGGCGGTTTCGTCATCGACAGCCTCCGCGAGCGCGAGCTCTGCATCGACACCCGGCGCAAGCTGGACGATCTCGATACCCTGCGCTTCACAGACGGTACGTGTAGCGGCAGCATAATGCGGATGCAGGCCGCCCGACAGGATCACTTTCCGGCGGCGCGTCACGCGGCAGGCCATGACAGCGGCTTCCGCGCAGGCGGTCGAGCCATCATACATGGACGCATTCGCGACTTCCATCGCGGTCAGCGCAGCGACCTGGCTCTGGAACTCGAAAAGGGTCTGAAGCGTGCCCTGCGCAATTTCAGGCTGGTAAGGCGTATAAGTTGTCAGAAACTCGGACCGCTGGATGATGTGGTCCACAGTTGCCGGAACGTGGTGCTTGTAGGCACCGCAACCGACAAAGAACGGCCCCTCAGAGGCCGTCCGGTTCTTGGCCGCCAGCGCGCCCATATGGCGCTCGACGGCAAGCTCCCCCTGATGGTCAGGCAGGCCAGAAATCTTCCCACCAAGGCGGGCAGCCTCAGGCACATCGGTGTAGAAATCATCGATGGAGGCTGCGCCAATCGTGGCCAGCATCTCCTTGCGGTCTTCAGGTGTCAGGGGGAGGTAGCGCATGTTTATTGGCCTTTGCAGAACTCGAAATAGGCATCCTTGTCCATCAGGTTGCGGGTCTCGGCGCCGTCAGAGAATTTGATCACGCAGAACCAGCCTTCGCCTTCAGGATGCTCATTCACAGTCTCAGGGGAGTCAGCGAGTGCGCTGTTGGTGTCGATGATTTCGCCCGACAGCGGCGCATACACGTCGGAAGCAGCTTTAACGCTCTCCACGACGGCCATCTCGTCGCCCTTCTTGAAAGTCTTGCCGACTTCCGGGGTCTCGACAAAAACCACATCGCCCAGCTGTTCGGCGGCATAACGGGTAATGCCGACCGTCGCGAGATCGCCGTGAACGGTGACCCATTCATGGTCTTCGGTGTAGAATGTGGTTTGCTGGGTAAATTGCGTCATCTGACGGGTATCCTCAACGTTTGTAGTTTGGTTGTACGAATGGCAGGGCAGCGACCTCTCCGGCGCGGGCCTTGCCGCGAACCATAAGGTCGATTTTCGTTCCGGGCTCGGCGAGGTCGGCGCGCACATAGCCCATGGCGACAGGCCCGTCCGTGCTGGGGCCAAAACCGCCGGATGTGACCATGCCGACCAGCTGCCCATCGACATGGATTTCCGTGCCCTCACGCGCGGGCGCGCGCTCCAACGGCAGGATGCCAACGCGCTTCTCGGCCGGGCCGTCAGCGATCTGTTTCAGAATCTTCGTCGCGCCGGGAAAATCAGCGCGCTCGCGGCGTGACTTCTGGATCACCCATTGGAGGTCTGCCTCAACCGGGGTGCGGATTGTATCCATGTCATGGCCATAGAGGCAAAGCCCGGCCTCAAGACGGAGGCTATCACGCGCGCCAAGTCCGATCGGCTTGACGCGCTCATCGGCGAGCAGACCGCGCACATAGGCGAGGCCGGTCTCATTGTTTGGCAACAGCAGCTCAAACCCGTCTTCGCCCGTATAGCCGCATCGTGAGACCATGTAGCGCTCACCATCCTTCTGGACGTGGGCGCAGCGCATGAAGCTCAGCTCAGCGGCCTCCGGGAAATGGGGGGTCAGGACCGCTTCGGCCTCAGGCCCCTGAAGGCTTCGCCCGCCAGTTTCTCACGGATCAGTGCCCAGTCGTCATGCTTCACCGCGCCATTGACGACGATGTAGAGCATCCCGTCCAGACTGCTGTCAGGCATGCGCGTGATGATGAGGTCATCAAGGATGCCGCCATCATCGTTCAGCAGCACGGTCAGACGCCCCTGCCCCGGCTTCAGTGTCGAGATTGCGCTCGGCACGAGGCGCTCAATCAGCGCCGAGATCTTCTCATGCGCGCCGGGCTGGCCGAGGCCTTCTTTCAGATAGAGGAAGCATGGCCCCATATGAGAGACGTCGAAAAGGCCGGCATGCTCGCGGGTCCAGAGGTGTTCGGGCTTCACGCCCTCGAACTCTTGCCGCCATGCTCCTGGTGGAGATCATAGAGCGGGGTCCTTCGAAGTGTATCGATTGATTGGTCAGCCATGGCACCCTTTGACATTGGAAACGGCCGTCCACGCCGGATGATCCGGATGGTTGGCCGCCCCCGCTGTCTCGGTGCCTGAGAGATTCCGCCCTCCCTTAGGATGGCTTGCTCCTTCGGCGAGGCCTGCTGCGGGTCTTCTGACGGCCCGCTTGCCTCTTTCCAGCGTTTAGGTCTCTCCCGGTCCTTTTGCCTGAGCGTTTCCGGGGCGGTTGCGCCTTCGGCGGCAGGCACAAAGGCCTGCTCTCTCCCGGGAGGGAGTCATCACTTGAGGTGCAAACTATTTCGGAATCAGCATCCCGGCAAGCACAACGTCGCCGCGATGTGACTCCAGTTTGCAGCCTGACCTGTTCTTGTGCAGGTCAGGCCGCGCCGGGCAATTAGCGGACGGCGAAGTCGAAGGGCTCGTTGCGGTTCTTGCCCTTGTTGGGGCCCATGAAGCCGAAAAGGTGGCCAGCCACTTTGCGCATCTGGATCTCTTCGGAGCCTTCCGTAATCCGGTAGCGGCGGTGGTGACGGTAAATGTGCTCAAACGGCTTGTGGCGTGAATAGCCCATGCCGCCATGCACCTGCATCGCGCGGTCGGCAGCATCACAGCAGAGCCGGTTGGCGTAGTAGTTACACATCGAGACCTTGTCGGAGAGATAGATCGCGACATCCGGCTTCGACATCTGGTCCATCTCCCAGGCGGTCTTGAAGATCAGCAGGCGAAGCATCTCGGCCTGCGTGGAGAGCTCCACCAGCGGGAACTGGATCGCCTGATTGTGTGAGAGGGCCTTGCCAAAAGGGCGGCGTTCATTGGCGTAATTGATCGCCTCGGTGATGCAGTACATCGCCGCGCCGCAGGAGCTCGCCGCCTGACGGATACGGTTCTCATGGACAAAATGCTGGGCGAGCGCGAGGCCGCCTTCCGGCGGGCCAAACAGCGCGCTTTCCGGCACCCAGACATCCTTGATGGTGAGGCGCGGATGGTCCGTGGGCATGTTGAATGTCCACATATATTCTTCAATCGTGATGCCTGGGTGGTCTGCCGGCACCAGAAGACAGGAAATGCCCTTCGCGTCGCCATCCTCGCCGGAGGTCCGGCAGAAGCACATCATGTGGCTGGCATGGTGCATGCCGGTGATCCACATCTTCTCGCCATTGATCAGCCAGCCATTCTCGCCATCCTTCTTATGACGCACGGCGCGGGTTTCCATATGCGTCGCGTCGGAGCCGTGATGCGGTTCTGTCAGGCCGAAGGTCGCGCGGAACTTTCCGTCGAGCGCATCCTGAATGAGGTGCTTCTGCTCAGGCCGGGCAAAGTCCCGCAGCATCAGGATTTGCGGCATGTTGCCGACAATCGAGTGCTCGTTCTGCAGATCATTGTGAAGGCCGAGCCCCTTGCGGGCGAAATGCTCGCGGATAATCGCCATGCCGAGATTGGTGCCATCCTGACCGCCAAACTCCTTTGGCAGTGCATAGCGCAGGTGTCCCGCCTCATCGGCAATCTTGCGCGTTTTCGCGAGTAGCTCTTCCCACTCCTTGCGCGGCAGCCCGCCATTGTCGAAATCGGTCCGCGCCCATTCCCGGCGATGATCGAAGAAGCGGATATTGTCGTCCTTGTTCTCGAGCGGCTTGATCTTCTCTTCGATGAAGTTGTCGAGCACGACGAGATAGTCGGCGATGTCCTGCGGAATGTTGAAATCCATGTGAAACCTCCCTGGCGCTTGGGCGCGATCTGATCTGTTTGGGATTGAGGATACCGGGCCAACAGGCCGCATCAATGCAGGCCGTCGCGTCAAGGCGATGAACTTTCTCACCGCATTTGCCCGTCTCACCCGACGTCAGCGCCGAGCTATTTGCAAATTTGTCATTGCTGAATGATTGACATTTTATTCAGCGCTCATAAATAACCGATGTAGAGTAAGACCAAAAACAAATCTTCCGCCCAAGCCTGAAAGGTTTCCTCCCATGATCCGCTCTATCGCTCTGTCGGCCGCATTCGCAGCCATCGCCCTGCCCGCAGCCGCCGGAACGGCGTTCACCGCCAAGCTCGCCGCCCCTGCAGACAGCCCGTCCAGCGTCGTGGCTGCCAGCGCCGTCTGGACGTGCGAAGCAGACACCTGCGCGCACTTGTAAGAAAGTCGCCTCTGAAGTTGGCGTGCTCGCTTCCTTTGGCTCTGCCGATGACAGCCTCTCCGAGGAAGAACTGGCCGAATGCAACACGGCCGCCGAGGACTAAATAAACTTCATCTCACTCTCTGAATGAACTTGCCGCCTTTCACAAAAGGGCGGCATTTTTTTGCCCTATGAAGAGAGTTTGCTGTCAGGTTTCGCCTGCTGGTTCTTTCGGCTCCCAGAGCTCAACCTTCCGCCCATCAGGGTCCATCAGCCAGGCAAAGCTTCCATAATCATGGTCTTCGCGCGGCTGGACGGGCGAAACGCCCGCTGCCTTTGCGTTCTCCAGAATGCCACTGAGATTATCGACCATCAGGTTGAACATGACGTCGTGATCGGACGGTTTGAAATATTCGCTGTCGGCCTTGAAAGGCGCAAAAATGGTCATCGCCCCTTTCGGAAAGGCTTTCGCCGACTCTGCGTGACTGAACGAGATGCCATACTCCGACGCCTCAATGCCGAGCACATTCGTATACCAGGTCTTGGTTGCCTCTGCATCCTTGCAAAGGAAGAAAATACCGCCCACCCCGATCACTCTTGCCAATTGAACCTCCCATCCTAAAGCTTTGCGGCAAGTCTGGCCCACAAACCGCAAAGAGGCCAGCGTGATGGGAGGATTGTGCGATATGGAAAGCTTGAGAACACCGGACGAGCGCTTTTCGAACCTGCCGGGCTATGACTTTGAACCGCACTATATCAATACGCTCGAAGGCTATGACGGGCTCAGAATTCACTACATCGATGAGGGGCCGAAAGACGCGGACCGGGTCTTCCTTTGCCTCCATGGCCAGCCGACCTGGAGTTACCTCTACAGGCGAATGATCCCCGTCTTCCTAGAAAGTGGCGCACGAGTCATCGCACCCGACTGGCTTGGATTTGGCCGTTCCGACAAGCCGGTGAGCGACGGCGCCTATTCTTTCAACTTCCACCGCAACATGATGCTGGCCTTCATCGAGGCGCTCGACCTTCGCCGCATCACGCTGGTCTGCCAAGACTGGGGCGGACTGCTCGGCCTGACAATTCCCATGGAAATGCCCGGCCGGTTTGAGCGGCTTCTGGTCATGAATACAGCCATCGCCACAGGAACGAGCCCTGGTGAAGGTTTCGACAACTGGAAGGCCTTCAACAGGAGACAGCCCGACCTGCCCATCGCCGCCCTAATGAAACGATCCACGCCGAACCTGACGGACGCCGAAGCTGCAGCCTATGAAGCCCCCTATCCTGATCACCGTTACAAGGCAGGCGTGCGCCGCTTTCCCGAACTGGTCATGGTCACGCCAGACATGGAAGGCGTCGATATCTCCAAGCGCGCCGTAGAGTTCTGGTCGAAGGAATGGACCGGTGAGAGCTTCATGGCAATTGGCATGCAGGACCCTGTGCTGGGGCCGCCAGTCATGCGCGACCTTCAAAAGATCATTCGTGGATGCCCTGACCCAATGGAGGTCCCAGAAGGTGGGCACTTCGTCCAGGAGCATGGCGAACAGATCGCCCGCGCGGCCCTTAAGAACTGGGGCGCCCTCGCCTAGGACATACTAGTCCATGAGGAAAAGATCCGTGTCGTCCGGGCGCGCGCCGGCCGCTGTCAGCATGGCATGAACCTGCCCGCGGTGATGGGTCTGATGATTAAAAATGTGCGTGACCAGAAGCCAGACCGGCTTGGACATATTTCGGCCCGCAGCGCCTGAATACCATTCAAGATCACTGCGAAGACCGTCTTCGCTGAAGCTTGCGGCCCACGCTTCAATAATATCGTCCATGGCCTGGCGATCGGCTTTCAGTTCCTGCCACTCAGGCCATAGCTTCAGCGTCTCATGGCCTGCGCAGCCTGGCTTATCGCACATATCAAAGCGCGACAGCCAGATACGGTCAGCCCAGAGAATGTGCGACAGAGTCTCGTGAATGGATCGGAAGAAGGCACCGCGATCTCCGAGCCGGGCATCATTGCTGAGCGTGTCGGCCGCGCCGTAGAGGCTTTCATTCTGCCAGCGATTGTACCGCGCCATAAGGCGCGCATGGTCCGGCATGATCATTCGCGGTTCCTCCCAGAAGAACCGGCAGACTATCCGTCAGGCGCGGCTGGCGCCAACGATTTTCATTTCCCGCGCCTCATGCTTGTCGAGATGCTCCTGAAGCATTCTCGCATTCTTGGCATTGGCCTTGTGTGCGAAGTCAAAGATATCGCCGACCAACGGGATCGCACCGATAATTGTGTCCACCAGCAGGTTCCAGATCATCTTGATGACCATTCCGAATGAGGCCCCTTCCTGCCGGGCCCGGTGGATAATGTAGAGGCCGAGGCCGCCAGAAATCGTGTCGCCAACGCCAGGAATGAGGCCGATGATCCCATCGAGACCGAAGCGGAAATTGGTCCCGGGCAGCTTGAATTGCGTGTCCAGCAGCTTGGCCAGCCGGTCGATGTCGTCGCGCTTACCTGTCGGCATGAATGAAATTCCTTTCACATCTTTCAACGGCTGTCGCCGCAGCGCGTTCCCGCAACGGAGCGCGCGGATGCGCAACCGCCTGCATTCGGTTGGATTTGGACTAGCCTAGCCCGGCTTGCCCGATTAGGGTGCGGCGCAACAAAAGCATGTCCATACGGAGGAGACATCATCATGAGAGAAGCAGTTATCGTTTCGACTGCCCGCACAGCTCTGACCAAGGCTGGCCGCGGCGCCCTCAACGACACCCACGGCATCACCATGGCAGGCCATGCCATCAAAGGCGCGATCGAACGCGCTGGCATTGACGCGGCTGAAGTCGAGGATGTCTTCCTCGGTTCCGCACAGCCAGAAGGCGCGACGGGCCACAATGTTGCACGCAACGCTGCCCTTTGGGCTGGCTGTCCGTCCTCGACCTCCGGCGCCACCATCAACCGTTTCTGTTCATCGGGCCTGCAGGCCATCGCGAACGCAGCTCATACCGTTGTCAGCGAAGGCGCACCTGTCGCTATCGGCGGCGGCGTGGAATCGCTCTCGCTCGTGTCCCGCTCGGGCCACATGAACACGCACCGCTATACTGAGCCTGAGCTCATGAAGAAATGGCCAGCGATCTGGATGACCATGATCGAGACCGCTGAGATCGTTGCTGACCGCTACAATGTCAGCCGCGAAGCCCAGGATGAGTACTCCGCTGAAAGCCAGCGCCGTACCGCTGTCTTCCAGGAAAAAGGCTGGATGGCTGAAGAGATCGTCCCGCTGAACACAAAGATGAAGCTGGTCAACAAGGAAACGGGCGAAGAGACCTATCAGGACGTCGTCGCAGACCGTGACGACTGTAACCGTCCAGGCACCACGTTTGAATCGCTTCAAGGCCTGAAGCCTGTTTTCTCTGGCGGCATGGTCGTCAAGGAAGGCAAATACGTCACCGCTGGTAACGCCTCGCAGCTTTCCGATGGCGCAGCAGCAGTCGTCGTCATGGAAGCGGCCGAAGCCAAGAAGCGCAACATTGAGCCGCTCGGCCGCTTTGTTGGCTTCAACGTCGCTGGTTGTGACCCGGACGAAATGGGCATCGGCCCGGTCTTCGCCGTTCCACGCCTGCTCGAGCGCCACGGCCTCAAGGTCGACGATATCGATCTCTGGGAGCTGAACGAAGCCTTTGCCTCGCAGTGTCTCTACAGCCGCGACCGTCTCGGCATCGATCCTGAGAAGTACAATGTGAATGGCGGTTCGATCTCCATCGGCCACCCATTCGGCATGACGGGTGCTCGTTGCACAGGCTCTTTGCTGCTTGAAGGCAAGCGTCGTGGTGCAAAATGGGGCGTTGTGACGATGTGTATCGGCGGCGGCATGGGTGCGGCTGGCCTTTTCGAGATCTACAGCTAAGGTGGTTCCGGGTCAGTCTTACCTAAACACCTGAGATTGGAGTTCTTGATGAAATCACTCGCCCTTAGCGCAGGCCTACTCGCAATGGCCATCGTCCCATCAGCTTGCACCGCGACATCGTCGGGCGGCAGTTCTTCCGGGATGCAAATGGTCTCGGTCTCGCCGGCCCTTAAAGCAGAAATTCGCGGCCGAGGTCTCGATCCCGACGAAGAAATCTGCAAGCGCGAGGAACAGATGGGGTCGACCATCCCACGGAATATCTGCGCAACGCGCGCAGAGTGGGAAGCGAAATCCCGGGCCAGCAAGGATGGAACTCGTGACATCCAGAATAACGCCCTCCGCACCCGCGATCCGAACGCGGGCGGCTGATCACCAGCTCAAGATTAGCAAAGCTAAAGCCCCGGTCGATTGGCCCGGGCTTTTTCTTTGGGCGCAGACGATTACCCTTTGCACAATTCCAAAGGAGACACCCGCCCATGATCCGCACGCTTATTCTGTCTGGCTCGCTCGCCCTCCTCGCTGCATGCGGAGGGGCCGACAGTCCCGAAGAGGACAGCGCGACCGGATTTATTACGCCCGGCGCAGCCGTTCCTGAAAGCGCCCAGCGCCGCGAGGACGGTGTACCGCGCGACGATTATGGCCGCCCTTATGACTATGAATTCCTGGGCCGTGAGCTTCCCGCCTTCAGCGGCACGATGATCTCCGGCCCGCTCTTTTCGACGGAAGAGCTGGAAAACCAGTGGACGCTTATTGATGTGTGGGGCCTATGGTGCGGGGACTGCATGGCTGATGCGCCTTACGTCGAAGAACTCTGGAATGAAGTTTCAGGCAGCGATGACCTGGCCTTCCTCTCGATCCATACGCCGCCAAATGCTCAGCGCGCAGGTGAGGCTTTCGGCCGTTACGGCTCTGTCGAAGCCTATTTCGAGGAGAAGGGATATTCCTATCCGACCATAGTGGATGAGGATGCCTCTATCCGCGAAACCCTCAGTGTTGCCTGGACCCCAAGCTACATTCTCGTTGCCCCGGACCTCACGGTGCAAGGCTTCCGATCTGAGCTCGCTGCTGCGGACTCAGACGACCCGGTGGCCGATCTTCTGGCCGACATCGAAGAGGTGAAGGCGTCCTACACGCCGGGCGCACCGCGTCCTGTCGAAGACTGAGGCGGCGACCTTAAAGGCTGGACGAGAAGCGGTAGCGGGTTCTGGTCGCCCGCATCTCTCCAGCTGTCCTGCCCGATCTTCATTTGCTCATGACCAGCCGCAGGCTGGGCCTGATAAACCCTGAAGATACGGTCCCAGAGCGACAGGCAGAAACCGAAATTCTGGTTTGCCTCGGCCCGGTCGACCGAGTGATGCACCCGGTGCATGTCCGGTGTGACGACGAGCTTGCGCAGTACACTATCGATACGCGGCGGGATCTTCCAATTGGCATGATTGAACTGGGCAAACGCATTGAGGGCGACCTCAAAGGCGAACGCCGCCCAGACCGGGATGCCGAACAGGAAGACCACCGCGCCCTTCCAGACCAGCGAAACGATAATCTCTGCCGGGTGAAAGCGAAGCGCCGTCATGACGTCGATATGCGGGTCAGAATGGTGGACACGGTGCATGCGCCAGAGGAATGGCACATGGTGCATAGCGACATGCTGTGCCCAGACAGCGAGATCCATGACGAGGAAAGCGGCGATGGCCACCAGCCAGACCGGCGCATCGACAAGATTAAACACGCCAAACCCGGCCTTATCGGCCAGAAGCGCGATGCCCGCGAGCCCGGCAGGCAATACCAGACGGCCCAGCACGGCGCCCGCAATGAAGATCGCACCCGCCCCCGGCCAGCGCTGGGCACGCGAAAGCGCCGCCTCACGCCGGGGGGCCAGCATTTCCAGAAGCACAAGCGAGACGAAAACCCCCGCAAATACGCCCATCCGAATGAAGGTCTGTTGATCCAAATCCTGCCTGTTCGTGTCTTACCTAGCCAATATGAGAGCGCCAGCCCTTAATTGAAGCGCAAAGGCCTGCAATGCCGCAGGCCCTGAAGTTTTTCGCTGCTCGCGGATACCCGCATCTTTGACGCGCGTTTCATCCCGTCTAGTGTAAACTGGCTCTCCTACTCCTGCTGGCGGAAAGACTTTTCATGCTTCACCCATCGACAAAGAAACTCATCGACAGGCTGGCAGAAATGACTGCCCTCAAGCAGATCGACTGGGCAGAGACCGAAGATGGCGGCGTTGTCTACGCGACCGAAGGCTATTCAGTCCACCTGACGGACACCCCGGCTCAAGTCGTCTTGGCAACCGAAAAAGGCAAACTGCTCGAGGAAGCGTCAGAGGGCCTTCTCAAGGACACGCCTCACGAAGAGCATGGCAATTATGGCGACCTTATCGTCGCCGTCGTCAAGGAAGCGTCCCGCATCGCCAAAGGCACAGAGGCAGCCATCGATGCCCTGCTTGCAGGATTGAGCGGTCAGTCACCTAACAAGCGCAAGTCAGATACTGTGCCGACTGCAGCGGACGCTGAGACAGCGGTCGGCGACGAAGATGAGGGCGAAACCGACCTCCCCGTCGATGAAAGTATCCCGCCAAGCGCCCTTCTCGAAGATGAGCCTGAGCAACGCCTTCATGCCGGTTTTGACGAGGATGATGTCAGCGGCGCGGTCGCAAGACTGGCCGACGAAGTGAATGGACTTGGAAAAGCCGCACGCGCCAAAACCGACACACAAGAAGAGATTGAGTCTGAAGCTGACGCCCCATCGCCTGATGTCTGGGATGAGGCAGGCCCTGACGAAGGCGACACTGAAACGGCACCGCCGGCAAAGAACTATGTTCCTTTCGGCCTTGGCGGCGCGCAGGTCGCAGGGACCGACGCATCAGAGAGCTCGGCTGAAGACACCGATAGCGACGACGATATTGAATCTGAGCTCGGCGCAGCCTCCACGGGCATGTCCATCCCCAACGGTAGCGATCATGACCTTTCCTTTGGCTATGATGAAGCCAATGAGCCGGGCGATACCCCGCTGAGCTATCCGTTGAACCTCAAGGGCTTCCGCTCGCGCATCGACCCGGCAGCCCCCGCAGCGACACCTTCTGTTTCAGATGAGGAGGCAGACGGTCCAGACCCGGTGTCGTCGGCAGACCTCGATGCCGTCTCCCCTCCCGCCGAGGGCAAATCCGGCGGCGAAGCCGATATCGAGCTCTTCGATGAGGGCGAAGAACCTACGCCGCAGCCGAAGCCTTCAAAGGCAAAGGACGAGGACAAGAAATCCGAGCGCCCGAAGAGGCGTAAATCGCGCTTCAATCCCTGGAGCTAAGGGCACCTAACTCTCGCCGATGCCTATCACGCGTACCCGCACCTCACTTGTGCGGCCGTCTTCGTCGACGGCGCGTACCTCATAGAAACCTGCACGTGTCGGCTGCCAGATTGGCAGGCCTGCATCATCGATAGCCGACGGCTCGCCATCGATGAACCAGCGGAGCTTTCCTTCCCCGCGCCCGGCAAACACAAAAGGACGGGCTGGTGCGCCATTGATCTCGCCGGACCATAGCTCGGCGTCCTTTGGCGGGAACAGAATGTGCGGCGCTTCGGCCCGTGAATGATCAAAGGATGTCAACGCGCCGTCGGCTTCATGCCGCCGCTCCGGCATCAGGCGCGCCCCCGCATCACCGTCGCCGCCGAGATGATAGGCGGCGCGGTCTGCGACTTCGAACAGGATCGGCAGCGCGGCGGTCCGCCCGGTCTCGCCGGGGCGCGGTGCGCCATCAGCGCGGCCCACCCAGACCACAATGGCATGATCGCCCGACACCCCTGCTGCCCAGGCATCTCGGAAGCCATAGGACGTCCCTGTCTTGAAAGCGACCTGCGGCGCATCGGCTGTCAGCCTGCCGGGCATGCGCCCTTCCGGAGTCGGCGCACGGCGCAGGATGGAGAGGATCTCGCCCGCGCTTTCAGCCTCCATCATGCGGAAACCCTTCCGCGCGCGGCTCTCTTCTTCTTCGTCAGCTGTCCAGACCAGAGGCTTCGCGCGGCCACCATCCCCTAGCGCCGCATACAGAATGGCCAGCTCGCGCGCCGTCAGCCCTGCCCCGCCGAGCGCCAGCGCAAGGCCGAACTCATGATCGGCTCCGCCATAGATGCGCGGCGGTGCGCCAGCGAGCGCCAGCGTCGCCGCAAAACGCTCAGGTCCAACACGGTCCAGCGCCAGCACAGCCGGCACGTTAAGCGAATGCTGAAGCGCATCGGACACGCGTACATCGCCCCTGAAAGTACGGTCGAAATTGTCCGGCTGATAGGACGCGAACCGCTTCGGCAGGTCAGCAATCCGCGTCGAGGCACTCGCCTCGCCATCATCGAATGCCATCGCATAGATAAATGGTTTGAGCGCCGAGCCAGGTGAGCGCGCCTGCGCCGTCAGATCCAGCCAGCCACCTGCGATATCGCGCGACGCAGATCCGACAGATGCCCGCACCGCGCGGGTCGGAATGTCCACCACCAGGATAGCTAGCTGTGTTTCGCGTCCCGCTTCCTTGGCATGCGCGAGCGCCAGCGCCTCCATTTCGGCCTGCAGGCGCGCATCAAGGCTGGCGCGTACGTCGCCGCGAACCCCGCGGGCCGCTCGCGCCGTCGCATGCCATGCATCTGATGGAAAGGCATAGGCCCCTGTCGGCATCTGGCTCGTGCGCGCTTCTTCAGCCCGGCCCGCATCGAGATAGCCAAGCCGCTCCAGCTTGGCGACAATGGCACGCCGGCCTGCATTTGCACCTTCTGGCCGAAGGTCGGGGCGGCGCACTTCCGGGCTTTGCGGCAGGGCAATCAGGAGCGCGATCTGATCATCAGACAACCTGTCTGGTGAGCGCCCGAAATAGCGCCAGCTCGCTGCGCGAATACCCTCGATATTGCCGCCATAGGGCGTCAGGGTGAGATAAAGCTCGAGGATTTCTTGCTTGCTCAGCCGTGCCTCGATCTGGTGCGCCCTGAACATCTCGATCAGTTTCGACGGAATGGTCCGCGGGCGAGGCTCCAAAAGCCGCGCCGTCTGCATAGTGATCGTAGAGCCACCTGACACGACACGGCCTGCCAGCGCTGAGCTCCACGCCGCACGCGCCATGCCCGTCCAGTCGACACCGCCATGACGCCAGAAACGCTGGTCCTCGACTTCCAGAAGCGCTTCGATGAAGACCGGATCGATGTCTTCAAGATGTGCCTGAAAGCGCCAGTAATTGTCCGGTGTGGGGATGGCACGAAGAGGCCGGCCGCGCCGGTCACTGACCAGCTGCGAGACCGTTTCGCCGCGCTCAAGCGGTGGCGGAAATATCCTGTCCAGCGCGAACAGGATGGTCAGCGCCGCCGCAATGGCAATCGCTGACCGCTTCAGCCAGATCATCTCTGTCCGCCAGTTGCCGCATTGGCGGTGCTGATGGTGAGCCGTCCGGGCGCCGAGCGTGCAAACACGTCGGGCCGGTACATGTCTTCAGCCGTCACACCCGGCATGACGAACTCGCCCGGCGTGACCGCCCGCACGACATATCCAAGGCGCACAGCCTCGTTGCGTACATCGATGGCAGCAACGAAGCGGTCATCGCGTGCCTCTGCGGTCTTGGCCTCATTGATCTCGCCTGCCCAGGCGAAAGCTCCATTGGTATCGCCGTCACGCGCCCCATCGGCAGGCTTGAGGACCGTTTCGATCTCGAAGCCTGCAGGCAGCAGATCAGCCACGATGACAGGGTTCGTCCGGCGCTGTTCCGGCGTGATCTGGACTGTCACGACCAGCTGGTCGCCCTGATCGACATCGCCAAGATCAACCGCGCCGCCAGTCAGCGTGCGTACCTGTTTGGTGACGCGAAGGTCAGACGAGACAGCAGGCGGCGGCGAAGACGGCGCACCGCGCACCATCACGGTGCGGAACATGGCCGGACCGTTCTGGCCGAGCGTGAAGCTCACTTCGCCGCGGGCCTGCTCTTCGCTGAGCTGATAGCGCCGGTCATTATTGTTGCCGTTGCCAAGACCTTCGACCACCATGCGGTAATCATCGCCGCCATCATTCATGGAATTGACGGCGAGCAGCGCGAACGCCTTCTCCTGCGTTGTCAGTTCGCTTGGGTCTGGCGCATCATCACCAAGCTGTTCTGCAAGACGCGCGACGACATCGTCAAAGTCGGCTTCTGCCGCGAGCGCGATGATGCCGGTCAGGTCACGCAGCGGCGTCTGGTAATAGTCGCCTGTGTTCTGATAGCCGAGGGCATCTTCGGCGGCCTCGAACGCACTGAACGCACGTGACCGGTCGCCCATGAAGGCAAGCGCCGCGCCAAGATGCGCGCGTGCGAGCGGGCTCTCAATCCGCTCCAGCTCGCGGTCATGCAGGTAGCGGAGACGGCTGATATCGGCGCGTCCTGCCTTGGCCAGCACATAGAGCGCATAGGCAGACGCACGGCGCATCAGCTTTGCTTCAGTGTCATTGTGCCACTCGCTTTCCCAGACGTCGGTGTCATAGCCGTAGGCGCGCCAGGCATCGCCCTGTGCCACGGCCCGCATCGACTCAAAGGCGCGCTCCAGCGCCACTTCCGGCACTTCATAGCCTGCCTCGCTCGCTCGGTAGACAAAGTCAGTCGTGTACGCGCCGAGCCAAGGCGAGGCATTACGGTCACCTTCGCGCCAAAGGCCGAACGCCCCTTCTGCGGACTGACGGTTCAGGACAGCGCTTACCGCTTCCTGTATCTGCGCCCGGGCCGGTTCACGTGATGTCTCATCTGCGCCCATCGCTACCAGCTGCTCTGAATAGAGAAGCGGCAACGCCCGGCTCACCGTCTGTTCGGTGCAGCCATAAGGATAGCGCGCAAGCGAGGCATAAAGCGCGTTCGCGTCCAGAGGCAGGGTCGAGAACGTCACCGAGACATAGCTCGTACCCGGCACGTAATCCTCGAGCAGGTCCTCCGGTATCGACCAGCTGTCGCCCGGCTCCATCGTGGCCGTCGAGATCTGCGTCGCCGGCAGCCATGGAGAACGGGACTCGATCTCGTAATGGCGCACGACGCTGTAATTGCCCGGCCCCGACATGTTGAGGCGGAGATCCGAAATCCCGGTCTCATCGGCAGAAATCCGCAGGCCCTCATCGACACGCTGGCCGGATGGGATAGTCCGCGAGAGCTCGGTCGCCGCGACGCTGACAGGTTCACTTGCATCCAGAGACGCTGTGAAGGTGCCATCATCAAGCTCGATATTGTCGATGGAGACGGTCGCCACCGCTTCATCACCCGGCGCGAGGAAACGCGGCAGGATGAGTTCAGCTGGCGCAGGATCACGAACCGTCAGCGGGCGACTGGCGGAGCCGAGACCGTTCTGCGACCAGACGACCGCCATGAGGCGAAGCTCACCATTAAAGTCCGGCACATCGAAGGTAACACGCGCGCGTCCGGATCGACCGACATCAACCATGCCGGAGAAGAGCGCCACTGTCTTCGTCGGGACGACAGACAGACCTTCACCGCCAAGCTGGTCACCGCCGGTCCGCACTTCAGCCGGAAGGCCCATATTCGGATCAAGCAGACGGCCATAATCGTCGAAAATATCGACGCCGAGCGACTTCTTGCCGAAGTAATAGGAAACAGGGTCAGGGCTTTGGAACTTGGTCAGTTGCAGGATGCCTTCATCGACAGCGGCCAGCGTCAGATAGACATTCTCGCGCGGGCCTTCGCCAAGTTCGATTTCAATCGTCTGCTCACGGCGGGGACGGACAATTTCTGGCGCGTTGATCGCGACATCGAAAGTCCGCTCATCCATATCCAGCGGCACATAGCCGACACCGACAGCGCGCCGCGGCTTTGCCTGCAGCACTGGATCGCGCGGCGTGTAGACGTTGACGAGAACGTAGGCGCCCTCGCCCCATTCTTCTGTGACAGGCAGGGTGAACTGCGTGCCCTCAGCCGACACGTCCCGCGTCTCAATACGAAGGATCTTGTCGGTGGCGACAACGATCTGCGCCTCGCCATCATAAGGCGGGATGACGGTGATCGCGGCAGGACGGCCAGGAACAATGGTCTGCTCCTCGACGATCACTTCGACGCGGTCCGGTGCCTCGACTCCATCATCGGAAACAGAGCCGCCCCAGCCAACATAAAAACCGGTGCTGGCTTCAGCGTCGCCATTCACGTCGGACACGATCAGTTCGTGCTGCCCCCAGTCGAGACCATCGACGCTGATCGTCTGCGTCGTGCCGTCCGTCTGCACCACGCCTTCATTAAAGGTGCTGACCGTGCGCGAGCGGCGCCAGCGCCACTCGCTGCCATCGCGGTACCAGTCATAGTGGTATTCGATCTCGATCACGCGCCAGTTCAGCTCCGTGTCGATGATCTCACCATTTGCGCTGACCGCCGCCAGCTCGAAGGCCGCCGGCCCGTCGCGGTCGGCGCGGCCATCAAAATCCTTGCGGATGCCGACATAGCTGTCGCGCGGCCGGTAAGGGATGCGCACACTTTCAGTGACCGCACGTCCGCCCGGCTCAAGCACGCTGACATTCGTATTGAGACGAAGCGGGCGCGAGGAGTCGCTGCCACGGTCACCCGGATTGAGACGTACGACGGCGCGGCCCGCGCCATCCGTCGTCTGCGGTTCGAACTCAACGATACGCTCTCGAAATTGCTCATCTGCGCGGCCGAAGGTGAACCCGTTCAGCGCCTCGAAAGGACGCGGATGAGCTTCCAGCCTCGCCTGGCCCTCAACCGTCAGACCAGCGCCCGGCGCGCCGTAAAGAAAACGCGCCTCAACCTCGATCTCGCGCGTGCCACCAGCTGCGATGAAGCTCTCTTCCTCACCATCCAGCTCGACCGCGATACGCTGCGGCACGAAATCCTCGACAGAGAAGCGCAGCGAGCCGGCTTCACCCGCCCCATCAATCGAGAGGACCGCGCGCCACATGCCGCGAGATGCCGTCCGCGACAGCTCATAATCCCAGACAAGTGCGCCTGCCTCGGCTTCTGTGAAACGCATCCGGTCGGCTTCGACGCCGTTCGGACGGTAGATGACGATCTGGCCAGCGCGGTTTGTCACGGCCGAACCGCCGCGGTCACGCATCATCGTGGTCAGGTGCACAGTCTCACCCGGACGGAAGATACCGCGATCGGCATAGAGATAGCCATCGACCGGACCCGGCGTGACACGCCCACCCGTTTTCATTTCAGACAGATCCACCGGCGCGCGCGACAGGTCGAGAACAGCAAGGTCACCCTTGGCCCCGAACGCCATGATCATGCGCGGCGCGGAATTGCCCTCACCAGCCAGCAGCGGCGCTTCAAAGCGCACGCGGCCATCTTCGCCGGTCTCGGCTTCACCCAGAACTTCATTATTATAGGCGATCAGCTGGACACGCGTGTTCGGCAGGACTTCACCATCCTGAAGCGAACGCAGTGTGACATCCATCCCGTTCTCGGCGCGGTAGGCCGTCAGCGCTAGATTGGTCAGCATGATCCAGCGGCGGGCTGATGCGGCCGGACCGTCATAATCATCGAGCTCCTTCGCGTCCGTCAGCTCCACGAAGTAAGAGCCAGGACGAAGCTCACCGATGACATCCTGCAACGGGAAGACCGTCGTGACCGGAGCATTGGTGACATTGTCGATGTCCATGCTGCCAGACCAGACTTCGGTCGACACATCGCGCGGGTCTTCTTCACCATAGAGATAGGAATAGCGGCCCTGCGCGGCTTCATCGCCCTGGCTGATCGATTTGAAGGCCAGCGCGCGGTCATTCACGCGGTAGACGCTGATCTCCACCGCATCGACATTGACCGTCTCGATTGCAAGACCGTCGGCATCATCGCGCGGCAGGATCACCCCTGCGCCATCAAAGCCGACATAGGCCGGGCGGTCCTCAAAGCTGATCTGGACCTCTTCTTCTCGCTCAATCGTGCGGCCATCAGCGCTTGGCAGACCTTCCAGGATCGTCGCGGTGTATCCACTCGCAAAGTCGAGGCCTTCAAGGCAGAGCTCACGCCCCTCAACCGCAAAGGCCGGACGCACGTCAGACTGCATCCGGATATAGGTGGCATAGTTGATTTCAGGGTCGAGCGGCTGGGAGAAGACGAGACAGGCGCGCGGGCTGACGCCGCTCGTATCGGGGGCATAGCGGAAATAGACGAAGCGGTTCTCTTCAGCCTCGGCAAGGGCCTGGCGTTCACGTTCGCGCCGCTCTGCTGCGGCCTGGGCGGCACGCGAGCGCTCGACGACTTCACCGCCAGCGGTTTCCGGATCGACAGGTGCTGGCGGCTCATCCCCGATGCCGCAGGCGACGACCATGGCCGTCAGTCCACCCAGTATCAATCCCCGCGCCCTGTTGGTCCACCCTGCCATCACCCGTGTCCTCCTCCTGGTGCGTTCCCACTCTTTACAGGAGTTTGCTATGCCGCGAACAGGGCCAGATTGAGACTTTTTAAGGATTTACGAACTGTCTGAGCGGGTCGATACGCTAATCTTGGGTGCAGGCGCTGCAGGCCTCTTCTGCGGCGGCCGCCTTGCTGAGCGCGGCGTGGACGTCCTTGTGCTCGATCACGCCAAGCGACCAGCCGAGAAAGTGCGTATCTCCGGCGGCGGGCGTTGCAACTTCACAAACATCCATACCAGCCCCGCCAACTTCATCTCGGCGAACCGTCATTTCGCCAAATCCGCGCTTGCCCGCTACGGCCCATGGGACTTCTGCGACCGGGTCGCTAAGCGCGGCATCACCTGGCACGAGAAGACGCTTGGGCAGCTTTTCTGCGACCAGAAATCCGGTGCCATCATCGATATGCTGGTCGATGAACTGACCGCCCCCGGCGGCAGAATGAAGCTCGAGACCAGCATTGGCGAAATTGCGCACCGCGATGGCAGGTTCGAGGTCACGACTTCAGACGGCCCTGTCAGCGCCGCGAACCTCGTCGTGGCAACAGGCGGGCTTTCCATTCCGAAGATGGGCGCAAGCGGGCTTGCTCGGACACGACATCATCCCGACACGCCCGGCGCTCGTACCGTTCACCTTCTCAGGTGATCTGAAAGACGCCTTCGCAGAGCTCTCAGGCGTATCGTGCATGGTGGATGCGAAAGCGGGCGGCGGGCCTGATTTCCATGAAGCGATGCTCTTTACCCATCGCGGCCTGTCCGGCCCGGCCATGCTGCAGGCGTCGACCTATTGGCGCGAAAGTCAGCCAGTTGAAATCGACCTAGCGCCCGGCGACCCCGTTCTGGAAGACCTGCGTGCCGCGCGCGAGAGCCAGCCGCGCACCAGCGTGTCGACCTGGCTCGGCAAACGCTTCCCGGCGCGCCTTGCAAACTATATCGCCAGCTGGCCCGCTATGCCCAGCAAGAAG
>LWDU01040483.1_pt3 | contig 20360 bp, 20 predicted proteins | sample 727161 | NCBI WGS metagenome assembly LWDU01 (sample SAMN04566230, study PRJNA314399) | hydrothermal vent metagenome | isolation source: deep sea hydrothermal plume seawater | place: Mexico: Gulf of California, Guaymas Basin | collected 2004-07-11
CAAGTCGGTTTTTCGGAGTTTCAAGTAACAGAGGAGTTCCTGTGCATATCCTCGTCACCAACGATGATGGCATTTTTGCTCCCGGGTTGGCTGCCCTGGAGCACGAGTTGCGAAAACTGGGAGAGGTCGATATCGTCGCTCCCGCGACGGAACAGAGCGGGGTGTCGCACTCCATTACATTCCTGTCTCCTTTGGTCTGCAAGGAGATGTTCAAAGACGGCGGTCAAGAGCCGGCACAGCATCGTGGTTGGGCGGTTGAGGGCAGCCCGGCCGATTGCGTGAAAATCGGCGTTTTCGAGTTGTGCCGTCAAAAGCCCGATCTGATTGTCAGTGGGATCAACGGCGGTCTGAACGCCGGCATTAATGTTCTCTACTCCGGAACTGTTGCAGCCGCCATCGAGGGAGCGTTCTTCGGCATTACCAGCGTCGCCGTCTCCCTGGAGTACGACGATCACGCTCAATTTGCTCGAGCTGCCCGCTGGGCTCGCGAACTGATTGAACAGTTGTTGAGTCGCGACGATGTGGTGAATGGGCGGCTTTTTAGCATCAACATTCCCACGGCGGCCGTTCAACGAGGCACGGCTGATGTGCAGGTCGTGCCGATGGGTGTTGCTCGCTATGGTCAGCACTTTATTAAACGGCAGGATCCCAAGGGGCGGACCTACTATTGGGCCACAAACGATCCGCCACCTGAGCCAACCCCTGAATTGACCGATCTCACGGCGTTGGCCGCAGGACACGTCACGATCACACCCCTGAGTTTTGACATGACGCAGCACGAATTCACGTCCGAGATGAAGAGCTGGTCTTTGAAGACCACCCGGTTGGTTGGGGAGTAGGTCACTTTCGGCGAGCTGATTGCCTTGGAGACGGATTTCCGTTTTCATTCCACTTGCACTCAAACGATGAGACTGGCTTCTGTCGTGCGGGGCTGGCATAATGAGCGCAGCCGTCCGGTCAATCGTGGCCTAATCAATCCGCAAGGTGGAGTCTCTTCCGATGAAAAAAAATTCTCTTGTCGTCGGTCTGCTGTTCGCTTTGGTGCCTTGTTTAGGATGTGACCCACCGCAGCAGGCAGACTCTCAAACGGAGACTGGCAATGCCGGTGAGTTGGCAAATAACGACTCCGTGGAAAACGAAACACCGTCTCACGGCAACGACAGCGGATCCGTCAACGAGGTTGGTGGAGTTAATCGGATGGCGGCGCGCAGTGGAGTTAGCCTGGGTTTGGAAACCGGTAGCAGTTCCCATGACCCGTCCAACATTGATACTCGAGCGACAACGAATGACACACGTGTGCCAGCGGACGTCGGTGTTGGCAAGCAGGGCCGAAAGACCATCGAAAATGCGAAAGCCGGCGGGATCAAACGAATGATTGCCCAGCCCGCAGCGTCGTTATTCGCGTTCCGGCAGGCGGCCGTGTTTAAGATCCAAGTTCCGCAAGCCATGAATCTCTACAGAGCCTCCAACGGCCATTTTCCCAAGACGCATGACGACTTCATGCAGCTTATGAAGGAGCAAATGATCCGACTTCCCGAGTTGCCCTTCGGACAGACGTACGAATATGACGCAGGATCCTCACAATTGATGGTGAATCGCCCCGCTAACAACTAAATCGGGCCGGGGCAACCACCCGGTTCGACCCTACGGCGAATGGTGATTCCCGTATCGTCCGTATCCCTATTGGGGCCGGCGGTCAGAGGATCTTAAAGTTCTCTGGAATGCGATCGAGGACCGCGTGGCACAGTTCAACAAACTGATGAGGCTCGAGCTCTTCTGCACGGGCTTTCATGGAGATCTGCATTTCCTCCATGATGGAATCGACCTGAGGTTTGTCTAGCGTCTTTTTAAATGCGCTGAGCAGTTCGCTACGAAGGAACTTGCGTCGGTGGAAGAACATGGCTCGAACGAACTCGTGGAAGAACTTTAGGTCCCGCAATGCGGATCGTTTCTCTTCATCTACATTGATATGAATGATTGCGGAGTCGACTTTGGGGCGTGGCCAGAAGACGGTTGGAGGCATGATGCGAACGATTTCCGCTCGGCAGGTGTTTTGCACCCATACACTCAAGGCGCTGTAATCCTTCGTGCGTGGCTTGGCCACGATCCGGTCGGCAAGTTCCTTTTGGATCGTGACCGTCATCGATATTGGTGCCGTTGCTTCGAGCAGTAAATTGGAAATCAACGGAGTGGCGATACTGTAGGGCAGGTTTGCCGCCAACTTGAATTTCCGGTCCGTTCCGGCGGCCAACGCGTCCGCTACTGCAGTCAGGACATTCGCGTGGATTTGGTTTTTGTTCTTGAGTGCGTCCTGGTGAAGCATGACGACGTTGTCGCGGCCAACTAATACTTCGGACGCCAACGCGTGCAGGTTGGCATCGATTTCTACCGTCACCACAGCAGCCGCCTGATCGGCGAACATGCAGGTGAGCGAACCGGTTCCGGTGCCGACTTCTAGCACGACGTCGTCTGGCCCAATTGCCGCGGTTCGTGCCAGCAACTCGACGAGATTCAGGTCGATTAGAAAGTTCTGACCATGCCGCGATGATGGCGAGACACCGATTTCGTGGAGCTTGCGTTTTAGGAAGGATGCTGTTTGACGCTGATTCATTCGTCGAACTGTCTCGATTGAGTAACGTACTTTGCCAAAATATCGGTCTCTAGATTGATTCGATCACCCAACACTTGTTGACCTAATGTGGTCGATGTCAACGTGTGTGGAATGAGAGCCACACTGAACCCATTATCGTCCACGTCGACGATCGTCAGGCTCACACCGTCCACGGTGATCGAGCCTTTCGAGGCGATAAACGGGAGTAGTTTCCTCGGGGCGTCAAACCAGAACTTGGACCATTCCAGATTGTCTTCTCGGGATCTCACCGTCCCTAAACCATCGACGTGACCGGTGACGAAATGCCCGCCCATGCGATCTCCGACTCGCAAAGATCGCTCCAGGTTAATCCTCTGCCCAGACTCATATCGTCCCAAGGTGGTGAGTCGAAGTGTCTCCTCACCAGCCTGAAAGTGCAGTCCTTCGTCGTCGTTTTGAACGACTGTCAAGCAGCAACCACTTACACATACGCTGTCCCCCACCTGCGCATCGTTCGCGATGAGCGATGATTGGATGATCAGTCGAATACCGGGGCCGTCGGGATGGATGGCGGTTATCGTACCAGCGGTTTCTACGAGACCTGTGAACAAAACTAACAGCTCCATGATGTGCAGGCTGATCAGCATGTCGTGTCTTTGACCAGCGGACCTATTCGGCTCCCTGGCATTTTGCGGTGGCAGCACAGCATCTTGGGGAGATAGGCAACTGCTGATTGAGAGTAACGGACACCGGTCGTATTCACTAGTGGAGGGTCATGGGCTCCTAGTCAATTCTCGGTAAATCAGCCACAATGCCCTCCGTCGTCGGCGTCCATCGGGTCCTTTCACGGGCCTTCGCCATCGAATTTCCCGGACCCTCGTGTGATGTAAGTAGGTATTTTGCCATGAGTTATATCAGTGACATTGTCGGTCGTCAGATTTTGGACAGCCGTGGGAATCCTACGGTGGAAGTCGATGTTTGGTTGGCCGATGGATCGCAGGGCCGCGCCGCTGTTCCCAGCGGAGCGAGCACCGGAGCTCATGAGGCTTGGGAACTTCGTGATGGCGATGAGGATGTGTACCAGGGCAAGGGCGTCACCAAAGCGGTCGACAACATCAACGAGCAAATTGCCGAGCACCTGATGGGTGCCGATGCCCTGGAACAACAGGACATCGACCAGGCGATGCTGGATTTGGACGGAACTCCGAACAAAAAAAACCTCGGCGCGAATGCGATGTTGGGCGTTTCGCTAGCGGTTGCGCGGGCGGCTGCCACCTACACGAACCAGCCGTTGTATCGGTATCTAGGCGGAGTCGGTGCCAACTTATTGCCAGCCCCAATGATGAATATTGTCAACGGTGGTGAACACGCAGACAACTCCGTCGACGTTCAAGAATTCATGGTGATGCCCTTAGGCTTCGAACGGTTTAGTGATGGATTGCGTTGCGGGGTCGAGATCTTCCACCATCTGAAGAAAGTCCTGAATAGTAAGGGATTGAATACCGCGGTCGGTGATGAAGGTGGATTCGCACCCGATTTGGGCAGCAACGCCGAGGCACTCGACTTGATCATGGAGGCGATTGAAAAGGCTGGTTATAAGGCGGGAGAGCAAGTGTGGATCGCATTGGACGTGGCCGCCACCGAGCTGTACGACACGGACAAAGGTACCTACACAATCGNNNNGGGTCGGTAAGTACCCGATCTGTTCTGTCGAAGACGGTTGCAGCGAAGACGATTGGGCCGGGTGGAAACTGCTCACCGATAAAATTGGCGACAGAGTTCAGTTAGTTGGAGACGACCTGTTCGTTACAAACACTGACCGACTTAGCCGCGGCATTCGCGAGGGGATTGCAAATAGCATCCTGATCAAAGTCAACCAGATCGGCACACTTACCGAGACGATCGCGGCAATTCAATTGGCCAACCGCAACGGTTACTCGAGCGTTACGAGCCACCGTTCGGGTGAAACAGAGGATTCAACCATTGCCGATTTGGCCGTCGCGTTTTGTACGGGACAGATCAAGACGGGTTCCGCTTCGCGAAGCGACCGCATGGCAAAGTACAATCAACTGTTGCGAATCGAAGAGCAGCTTGGACCAGCTGCCATCTATGGCGGGCCGTTGTTTCCCAAGAGGTAGAAAAATCCCTCCGCCTCAAGTCGGCGACTTGGGTCGGACCACCGGACTCACTTCTGACCAAATTCGGAACGCCAAAGTTGTGGCCCAGGGCGCCAATGCGGTAGATTGTTGTTGAGGCGAAACAGTCGTCCGCAAGTCAACTTAGCGGAAAGGCAGTCGCGCATGAGCCAACAGTCAAGTGAGGTGTGTTCCTCGCCAATTTCGGACTCTCCTTGGTTTTGGGGATACGTGTTTGCTTGTGGCGGATTGATCGCGTTGATCTTGATGGGACCGAAGTATGAGGCCCGGCAAGGTCAGCTGGATCGAAACAATCAAGGCCGCATACGGGCGGCGCAAGACAAGGCTCAAGATGGCATCGCCGAGGGTTCGGTTGCCCAGTCGTCCGAGCGAGCCTCTGTTTCTTCTTCTCCGGGGATTTCTTTGCGGCCGCTGTTCGTCATTCTGTGGTTGGTGATCACCGTCGTCTTTTTCCGCGTGTTCGGAAAACGCATGGTCAGTACTCAAACGCCCCAGGAAACAACACCATGACCTGGTTACTCGAAGAATCTCTGTACGTGCTACTCATTGGAGTTCCACTCACTGCAGCTTCAGCGATGGCCTGGGTCAAGACGACTCATCGAGCCCTGCTGTGGGCCACTATCCTCATGTTATTACTTACGGTGGGTGGAGTAGCCGCCGAGCAATTGGTCGTCACGGACCGTGAGCAAATCACGGCTCAACTGGAGCAGATCGCGGCTGACGTGCAGAGTGGTGACGTTTCTGCGATCCTGACGCATGTGCATTCCGATGCGGACGAAACGCGTGAGAGGGTCCAGAGCGACCTCCGTCATTACATCGTTCGAACTGCGCGGATCACGAAGATCCATGAGATTCTAGTTTTCCGCGACCGCAATCCCGCCGAATCTGAGATTAAGCTCAACGCAGTAGTCGAAGTGAATCAAAACAGGGCGCCGATCGCATTTGAACTGACACTGCGGTGGGAGGACGAGCGGTGGAAAGTCGTCGCCTACACGTACCAGCACGCTATGACTCATCTTCGCAAGCCGTCATCTCAGTAGTGACGGGCCTAGTCGTCCATTTCGCCTTCGGCGATAATCGCCGTGTCGACCGACTTGGCAATCCGGATCGCGTCTCGAATCGCTCGCTGCATGGCTTGATCCTCATCGCCCGTGGAGGCCTGTCCCGATTGGATCAGGGCTCCATAGATTTGCGCCGCGGCGACGACCACATATCCTTCCGTTTTTTGTAGCGTCAAATAGCTTTTCGCCATCGTGATTCCTCGTTAGTGCTGAGCAGATCGCGGCCGTGTTTGTGCGATGAAACTGTGTGTGCTTTCGGGCGAACCGGCAAAAGCTAATTCAAGCAAAATGGTCACAATAACAAGGACGCAATTCACCGACCGGACGAAAGCGTCTATTATCATAGGTGTCGCCGGCCGATTCGCCAAATCGACCGCCAGCTTATCTTTATTGTTCGACTTCTTCTCGGAAGCAGACTGGACATGAAATTTATCGAGATGACGGGCGTTACGCTCGACAAGATCATCAACGATGGTGAAATTCACGCAGACGGACTGCGCGAGGCCGGTGTCGAAGCATCGACCATCGTGCGAGTCAACGAGCACGGCGATATCGAAGTGCGGCGCCCCGAGGGGTGGGATATTATCGGCGGTTTACTTGGCGAATACGTTGTCAGAGTGCAAGACCAAACCGGTTTGAATTGGGCCGAATAGGTATCTAGAAGACCTCGTCCGAAACGGTCGTCTCGCGGCGACTGGGTCGCACAAGCTGCGATTCGCCAGCGACGCCAATTCGATAGGTTGGCCCGACACTCATTAGTTGGCTCGATCGCTTGTGCGCCTGAGCCAGTTTCCGTTGAGTGTCGTGTAACAGCAACGCCATCGAACGGTGGTGTCGAGCGTGCCGAATCGTCCTGGCGATCTCGGCCGTACTTGCATCGGAGAGCAGATAGTCGTCCGCATCAATACTCAGCCGCGACAACGCCTGTTCTTCGCCTGACAAATCGGTGACTAGGATGACAACGATCGCCGGAGCCCGGTTCCGTATGGATTTTCTTCTCTGATCATCGGTCGCCATCCAGAGATCGTAATCGACGAGCACCAGATTGGCTTGAGATATCCCGTTATTCCACTCGGTAGCAGTAGCTGAAACGAGGTGGAATACATACATCTCATTGAGCCCACGGCGCAAACTCTGGGAGAGAGTCCCTGCGAGTTGAATTTTTAGCGCATCCGACATAATCGTTCCCCGCTGACAAATAGATAGCGATTCTGGGCTGGAAATTCGACGTATTTCTTTCCGTCGCTGTGATAATTTAGCCTGTCATTTTCCTGGCGGCGTGCGAAACTAGTGGGATGACAGAGAAACGGTGCACGACAGCCCTCTTTGGGGAGGTTGGTCTGGNGCGTAACGTTTGTTACGGTGCTGAGAGCAAAATCACAACGGCAACCGATGGTGCCAACGCGTGCCGATACTCCGGTGCATGGAATCATTCTTTCCCGTCCGTCGGGCGAGATTTCGACTTGAATTGAATGGGCTCGTGAGGGTTGATAATTGAAGCAAATCAGCTGGCATGTTAGGCTAGGAACCTTGCGCCCATTTTTCCTGTGGATCCTGAACGGGGGTACGGTGGGTAACTGCCGCTACCTTCGCCTCTTTAGTAGTTTGAACATTGATTTGGTGAATCGTTGAATTGGTGAATGTAGTGACTCGCGGTCCCAACAAACCTCCCTCCACCCATTTGGTCGACGTCGTTCGCTTTTGGGGCGAGGAGAAAAGTGACGTCGTGGCGTATCGGTTTACCGATGGCGAAACGTTGGAGTTGTCGGTCACGTACGCCGAGTTGGCTCGTAAAGCTCAAGCCATCGCAGCCGAGTTGCAGAAGGCCGGACTCTCTGGCGAACGAGTGTTGATGCTCTATCCGGCCCGGTTTTTTCGGCTGTCTATTTGCGGGCTGCACAGCGGTTCCGGCTTTTCCGCCTCGGCGAAATCGAAACATGGGCCGCATTCTGGCGATTACCGAAGACGCATCGGCGGCTGCCGCGTTCACGGTGGCGGACTGCTTCAAACGAATCGGAAACATGGTCTCCGAACAGTCGTCGTTGTCAAAGCTCCATTGGGTCAGCACCGACAAGGTGGATGTCGAAGCGGCGGATACCTGGAAGGATCCCAATCTGACGCCGGAGCACTTGGCAGTCTTGCAGTACACATCTGGCTCGACGGGCACGCCGAAGGGTGTGATGTTGAGCCATGCTAATCTGGTGCGAAACTCGGAGTACATCGCCCACTCATTCAATCCGCACAATGAAGGCGTGGGGGCCACCTGGCTGCCACTCTATCACGACATGGGTTTGGTCGGCGGGCTCGTTTTCCCGATGTTCCGTGGTCTCACCAATGTCTTGATGAGTCCCCTCGCTTTTCTCAGTCGTCCAGTGCGATGGTTCAAGGTCATCACGAAATTTGGCGTCACCGTGAGTGGCGGCCCAAACTTTGCCTATGACCATTGCAGCGAGAAGATAGCCAACGACGAACTGACCGACATTGACTTGAGCACGTGGGATGTTGCCTTCAACGGAGCTGAACCCGTTCGGCCGAACACACTGAAGCGATTTGCCGAGCGGTTTGCCCCATACGGTTTTCTGGCGAACGCCAGTTACCCCTGCTACGGGATGGCGGAGACGACACTATTAGTTACGGGCGGTGACAACAAACAGACGCCGTGTATCGACTGGTTCGCCGGAGATGCATTGGACGCTCACCGGGTTGAAACGGCGTCGTCCGACGATTTCGACGCTCGGCAACTGGTCTCATCCGGACGAATCATACTCGACGAAACAGTCCTGATTATCGATCCGGACACGATGAAGCGCAAAGATCCAGGTTGTATTGGAGAAATTTGGGTTCAGAGTCAGTGCGTCGGCCAGGGCTATTGGAAGAAGCCGGAAGCGACGGAAGCGACCTTTGGGGCCGAATTGGCCGATGAACCAGAGGCCGGAAAATTCCTCCGCACCGGCGACCTCGGCTTCGTGCGGGACGGTGAGTTTTTCGTCACCGGTCGTCTCAAGGACCTCATCATCGTACGAGGCGTCAATCGCTACCCGCAGGACATCGAGCTGACCGTGTTGGAGTCGAGTTCGCGACTTGAGCCAGGCGCACAGGCTGCTTTCTCTGTCGACGTTGCCGGACGCGAGCATTTGGTGATTGTATCTGAAGTGGAACGCAAGAGGAGCAACCAGTGGGATGACTCATGAACTGCCACCGGACGCCGTCGTGCTGGTTCGCTTCGGCTCGATCCCAACGACTTCCAGTGGAAAGATACAACGTCACGCGTGCCGTGAGGGTTTTCTCAATGGCGATCTAAACGTCGTGGCAAGTTGGCTGGGATGGGAAGATACCAATGGCGCGGCCAAAGTCAGTTTCGTAGGCGACGAGCTTCCACAGACACCGATGATCGCCGCTTCAACAGAGAGCCAGAACGTCCATCCACGAGTTGCCGAGATGGTGATGCGCGAGGTGCGAGCCGTTGCCAAAGAGCGGGCGGACGAGTTGACTTTGGATTCAAATATCGCCATCGACCTTGGACTCGATTCGTTAGAGCGTCTCGAGATTGCCAATACGTTGGAAGAGATCTATGGCGGGCGGCTGCCAGAAGACGTGCTGCAAGGAACGGAAACAGTGCGAGAGGTTGCGTTGGCCATTCAGACCCACATCGGTGTCGAGCCGCGTGCGGACGGTCGTAGCAGCGGCGACGACCTTCCACCACGTCCACAGGATTATCAGCCGAAACCGAGCGATTATCAGTTTTCTGAGTTTCCCGAGTATCGACGTCTGCAATTGCAGATGAAGTTGATGGCCGATTCCGGATTGCTGAATCCGTATTTCACAGTCCACCAGTCGGTGACGCGCGATACGACCGTGATCAATGGTCGGGAAATGATCAGCTTTTCGTCCTACAACTATCTCGGCATGTCAGGTGACGAGCGAGTGATGGAAGCAGCCAGACAAGCGGTCACACAGTACGGAACGAGTGTGTCAGCCAGTCGCTTGGTCTCCGGTCAAAAACCCGTGCATGTCGCGTTGGAACGGGCGATTGCCGACCTGTTGGGAGCCGAAGATGCGATCGTCTACATCGGTGGTCACTCGACCAATGAGTCGACCATCGGGCATCTGTTCAGTCAGGGAGACTTGATCCTACATGACGGTCTGGCTCACAACAGCATTGTTCAGGGAGCGGTCATGTCAGGGGCCTATCGACGCCCGTTCCCGCACAATGATTGGGAAGAGCTCGATCGCATCCTGACCGTCGAAAGGCACGGCTATCGAAGAGTTTTGATTGCCGTCGAAGGCGTCTACAGCATGGACGGCGACATCGCCGACCTGCCGAGGTTCATCGAGGTAAAGAAGCGGCACGGTGCATTGTTGATGGTGGACGAGGCGCATTCAATTGGCACGATGGGAGCGAATGGTCGTGGTATTGGAGAGTATTTCGAGGTCAATCCGAAAGACGTCGACCTTTGGATGGGGACGCTTAGTAAGTCGTTTGGCAGCTGTGGAGGCTACATTGCCGGCTCAAACGCCTTAGTGGAGTATCTGAAATACACCTCGCCCGGCTTTGTGTTTAGCGTTGGACTCCCGCCAAGTAATGCGGCGGCCGCATTGGAGTCCATTCGATTGATGGAAGAGGAGCCCGAGCGGGTTGCCAAGGTCCAGTCGATTTCCCGACTGTTCCTTAAAATGGCCCGAGAACGCGGCCTAAACACTGGTTTGAGCGACGGAACGCCCGTGGTGCCGATAATCATCGGCAACTCGATACACGCATTAGAGCTGTCACAGCGCCTCTTCGCTCGACGTATCAACGTACAACCGATCCTTTATCCAGCGGTGGAAGAGGCTGCCGCCCGATTGCGTTTCTTCTTGACGTCTTGCCACAGCAAACAACAGGTGGAACAGACGATCGAAGCCTTGGCGGAAGAGCTGCGGTTTATCTCGCCCGATTACCAGCGGGTAGCCGATGATCAGGAAGGGTCCCGGCAAGTCGGATTGCAAGCCTAACGGCACCTTGCCGCTGTTTTCTGGGGTCCGGGCGGCTTTTTGGTATTGCGTTCATTGCGACCTGACATAGAATGAACTTTGTCGATCGCGTGCCCGTGTCGCCACAAGCATGCACTCATCTCTCTCTTTTTTCATCACCGGGAGGAGTTCAAATTGTTGACCGAAGCCGAAGTACAGCGTAGCTTCCGAAACATGTTCAAAAACGGTCAAATCGACGAAGATAGGTTGCAAAAAGCAGAAGATATTATTGATCATTTGCGACCTGAAAGCCCACTTCGACATCGCCTCAGCGTCGAGTTGGACGAATTGAGAGAGTTGCAAACCTCGAAGAGCTAGAACACAAAACTGGTCCATTGACAGACAACGAGCCCACTCATGGCGGGCTCTTTGTTTTTCTTGCTCACCGACTCATGATTCAGTCAGCGCCGTGAATCAAAAAAAATAGGCTCGCCAAGAGACGAGCCTGTCGATGACTATTGAGTTGTCGCGTCTAGCGATTGACGTTTAGACCGATCAGCAATCCGGCCGTCGTGAATCCTTGGTCGTTGGCTAGTACATCGTTGCTGCGTCCAATGCCGCGAACGATTTGTGACACATGGACTCCGGCGGAGAGGGCAATATCACGTGTTAGTTCGAAGGCCGCCTCGGCTCGTACGTCGTAGCCGAAGACAAACTCGCTGGTTGTCGCCCCAGTGCGAGTTCGAGTGTAGGATTCGGATACAACGTCGGCGCCTTCCATGACCCCATCATAGAGAGTTTGGACTGTGTCGATTTGTGAATCAAATGCCTGGAAATTCTGGGCACCAAAACCGCGCATTTGGCTGGACATCGTCCAGCGCCCGCGTCGTTCTACCCAGCGAAGGCCAAGTTGCCCGCCAACCATGTCGTTTTCCCATGCACCAACTGTCGATGTGTAGTTCTCGAGCACGTCCGTGTCGTTCGGATCGGGATTGTCGACAAACGTTTCGTCTGTTGTGATGTAAGTGTCTCGCCGGTGAAATGCTTTTAGTTTGAAATACCGCAGACCCATGAACGGTTCGAGCACGCTGCCGTTATTAAATGGTTCAAGTCGCCAAGTCTTGTTGAATTCAAAACCCGTCATGTTTGCGACATTGATACTGTCCTTCAGGAAGTAAACTCGACTGTTGGTACGAAAGTCGTTCCGGTCTTGGAACGGGAATATAGGCTCGAGATCATCCGGGTCCCCGCCGACATTATCGGCGTCGTCGTCATTGATTCGGTTGATTCGAGGTTGAATCACCGTACTGAAAACATTCGGGCCACCGATGTGTGTGCCGGTCACCGACCAACCGCTACCAGTTTCCGTCATGAAGCCAATGTCGTAGACGTTGCCCCACGTGAAGTCGCCCTGTATGCCTGTGGCGCCGCTGGCTGGGCGGTTGATGAACGTGTGCAGTCGGTGATACTGAGCGTACCAACCCGTGCGATGGTCCGGTTTCTCGCCAAAGTCGCCCAAGTCGACAGGAGCGAAGAATTGGTAGTCGGGGTTGAACTCCAACGGTTCGATGAACAACGGCTGGTCAAGACGTTGAGCATGGAGCATGGGAGTCGCGAGCAAGATACCTGCCAGGACAATCGTGGCTTTGCAAATCAATTTCGTAATGGACATCTGTTCCACCTTCGGTGAATTGGCACTCCGTTAAGCGACGCCCGCACGGCGATGCTTGGCGAATGTTATTCGTGCAACGGTAGTATCGGATCTGCTCGTTGTGGAAGTTGAGTAAGAAAGGAAAGCCTTACCGAAAAATCCTGTTGTGATCTGCCAGAGATCCCCTAGATTGGGGTATGGCTTGTGCGGCTTGGACCGATTCTTCGGGTTGCACCGCAAATCAATTTCGGCGTTTGGCACACCTAAGGTGACTCAAACCGTGAAATTCGTGGTTTTGCCTTCGGTGCATTGCCGGGTATAGTCTGACAAGACGGACGCGGATCCAAGTTCGGCCGTCGATGCCATGGCTGACAGAACTGGAGGAGGAGGTGGTCCTTCAGCTGTTTTTTTGGAAGATAGGCAAAACAGTAAAAGAGAATCGCATGAATGTTCGACTCTGCCCAACTCGTCGCCGCCTTTGGAGCGTAGTGGCCGCGTCATTCGCTCTGTTGGGCGTCCTACACGCGCCAATGCGTGCTCCGGGGCAAGAGAGCGGCGACAAACCCGATCCTCCCAAGGTGGCCGTCGAGGACTCTCAAGACACGGCCGAGAAGGCTCAACCGGCCAAGAAGGAAGAACCCGGCACAAAGTTCCTCAGAGTGAAAAGGAACGACAAGAAACCGCAGGCCCTACAGACCTCGATCGTTCGATACACGTCCACCAAGAACGCAGAATATGCAGCTACGGTTGACCTGATTGGCGCTGTTCACGTCGGTGAGCGCGAGTACTACGCGGAGCTGAACAAGAAGTTCAAGCATTACGATGCGGTTTTGTTCGAACTGGTAGCACCAGAGGGTTTCCAGGTGCCGGACGGTGGCAAATTGGAATCTGGCTCGGGAGTCGGCATGTTGCAGAATATGCTGAAGGACGTTCTCGGGCTGGAGTTTCAACTGGATCAGGTGAATTATGCCGCCAAGAACTTTGTCCACGCCGACATGTCTCCCGAGGAGTTTTCCAAGTCGATGAAGGACCGTGGAGAGAGCTTCCTGAAGATGTTCCTCCGGATGATGGGTCAGAGCATGGCCATGCAATCGAAAAGGTCGAACTCGTCCTCGGACATCAAGCTGATGTTCGCCTTGATTCGTCGGGACCACGTGACAATCAAGCAGATTTTCGCCGAACAGTTTGAGGATATGGAATCGACGATGGCGGCCCTTAACGGCGAGGATGGATCGACGATCATTACCGAGCGGAACAAGAAGGCGCTCGCGACGTTGACGAAAGAGCTCAAGGGGGGCAAAAAGAAACTCGCTATTTTCTACGGAGCCGGGCACTTGCCGGACATGGAGCAACGGTTGATCAAGGAATTTGGCCTGAAAAAACAAAAGGTCGATTGGATTACCGCCTGGGATCTCACCAAGGCCCCACCCCGCTAAAGGTGAGGTGAGCGGGTCACCGCTTCGTGTTTGGCCGGCATGGCTCAACAAGCAAACAGTCGATGTGACCATTGCCAGAAACGTTTCTTTACACGATTGAGCCAAGTCGACATACTAGTCAACGCTGCGAGAGGGAATTCAACAGGAAAACAGGGATGCCAAACGCTATTTCCGCAAGCGAGTTGACCACGTACCATTGGTCTTTCGAACAGGATGTGCAGCGAGCGTCGGAGCTCGGTTTTGACGGCATCGCCGTCTGGAGGCAAAAACTCTCCGACTTCGGTGAAGAAAAAGGCGCAGAACTGCTCGTCGAAAGCGAGCTGGCGGCCACAAGCCTCCTGTGGGCCGGCGGATTCACGGGGCACGAGGGACGCTCCTTTCGGGAGAGTGTCGAGGACGCTATCGACGCGATTCAGACCGCCAGCCTGCTCAAAGCCCCCAACCTCATCGTTTACTCGGGGGCTCGCGCTGGCCACACCAATAGCCACGCCCTGCGGTTGGTACAAACCGCCTTGGGTGAATTGGTCGATGTTGCGGCCGAGTACGGTGTATGTCTGGCCTTAAAACCTTTGCAAGCTCAATGGGCCCGCGATTGCACTTTCTTGACAGACTTGGATTCGACCGTCGAGTTGATTCACAGCATCGGGAGTTCATGGCTTCGGCTGGCCCTGGATACCTACCAATGGTGTGGGGATATCGAGATATTCCGACGATTGCCCGAATTCATCCCGTTAGCTAGTAATTTGTGGGAACCCAACCGTATTCTCCCGGGGCTGGGTCACCTTCCGATTGCGGCGTTCCTGACTCAGGCGATTGAGGCTGGCTACGACGGGTCATTTGAAATCGAATTATGGGGAGAAGAGGTCGAGTCGTGGGACTACGACGAGTTGCTACGGCAATCGTATCAAGCCCTCCAGACGATGCTCGTGGACGCTGGCCGAGTTGAAAACCGCCTCCGCACGTCCTGATGGGCAAGCCGTGTTTAGTCGTTGTTGTTTGGTGGCTGGCGTAGTCGTTTTGTTGCTGACTTTCGTCGTTTGTCGTCGAGTCGACGACGTTTGACACCCTGTGGAATCCGAGTTGGCCGGCGTTTCTTCGGAACACGCAGCGCCTCCTCAACCATACCCCGCAGTTTTTCCAGACAATCACGAGCGTTGCGAAGCTGCTCGCGGTGCCGCTGGCTGGAAATCACGAGCACTCCCTGTTGATTGATACGGTGCGTTTGTTGCTCACAGAAGCGTTGCCGAACTGGATCAGGCAGGGCTGCGGATTCGGATACATTCCAACGTAGCGTGGCCTTGGAATTGACCTTGTTAACGTTTTGGCCTCCGGGGCCCGCGCTCCGCGAGTACGAAAACGACAGTTCATCGTCTGGGATACTCAAGAATCGATTGACAATAAACATGATGAAATGGACCTCCGATGGTCGTATACTGTCGTGCTCGCGTAGCGTCATTTTCCCAACGACAAACCAGGTCATCCGTCGCGTGGGCAGGCTTCGCCGACGGCCATTCCTTTTGCTGAGTCCGCCCGGATCAATCTATCGGTCTTTTCGGTGCATTCCATGAAACGACACATCCGCCGGACGGTTGAGTTCGCCTCGATTCTATATTTTTTCCTTCTTTTTAACGGCTGCACCCAGCCGCGTCTTGATCCCGAGGCTGCCGAAACTGCGATTGGCGAGTTGGATTCGGGTTCCGTCACCGATACGCCAAGTGGAGGAGATATCGTTGAGGAAGCCGCTTTCAATGATGGGGAGTCGGATGATGTGGTCGAACTGCGTGACCTCGGCACTCGAAAAAAAGGGGAAGACTGGCCCGTGTTTCTCGGTCCACGAGGTGACAGTACGTCGCTCGAAACGGGCATCATTACGGATTGGAGTGCGGAACTGCGAATTGTCTGGACCAGGCCTCTCAAAGAGAGCTACGGAATCGGCACCGTTAGTCGTGGAAGGTACTTTCAATTTGATCGCGTCGGCGACATGGTTCAACTGCACTGCCTGAATTCGGAGACAGGTGAGCAGATTTGGACGTATCAGTATCCAACCGATTATCGCGACATGTATGGGTACAACGGTGGCCCACGGTGTTCACCATTGGTGGACGGCAACCGTGTCTACGTATTTGGCGTTGAGGGTCGAATTGTCTGTCTGGACGTCATTGACGGGGCGAAGGTCTGGGCCGTTGATACGGCGGAGCGGTTCAACGTTCACCAGAACTTCTTCGGAGTCGGAAGCAATCCAGTGATCTTCAATGATCTGTTGATCGTGATGGTCGGTGGTAGCCCTGTCGATGCAAAGCTCCCTCTGGGCCTGCAAGGGGCGGCAAAAGGAAACGGCTCGGGCATTGTGGCTTTCGACAAGAATACGGGCAGAACTCGTTATTCGATCACCGACCAATTAGCTAGTTACGCTTCGCTCAAGTTGGCGAAAATCGGTTCGCGTGATTGGTGCTTTGCGTTTGCCCGGAGCGGACTCGTGGGTTTTGACCCGGCTAATGGAAAGATTGATTTTCAATATCCATGGCGAGCACGATCGCTTGAGAGTGTCAACGCCAGCGTCCCCGTGGTGGTTGGCACACAAGTCTTCATCTCTGAAACGTATGGTCCCGGTGCGAGTTTGTTAAATGTGCGACCAGGGGCCTACGATGTCGTCTGGAAGGACGACGATCGCGTGCGTGCGCGGGCCTTTCAAGCTCATTGGAATACACCGATTTACCGCGATGGTTTTCTTTATGGATCCAGCGGACGGCATGAATACGACGCAGTATTGCGGTGCATCGACTGGAAAACTGGCGAGGTAAAATGGGAAGTGCCAAGGTTGACTCGTACGTCACTGATGTACGTTGACGACCATTTTGTTTGCCAGGGTGAAGACGGCGTGGTGCGGCTTATCAAAGTCAATCCGGACAGGTACGAAGAAGTTACATTGATGCTGCCTGGTCTCAAGACGCCAGGGGCACCACACATTCTTCTCGAGAAACCGTGTTGGGCTGCGCCGATACTCTCCCATGGGCTGATGTACTTGCGTGGCGACGATCGGGTTATCTGCGTCGAGCTGATTCCAGAGAAGGAATAATTGCCCCCTTCTCAGCCCTGACGCATTCAACGAATCTGCCTTCTCTCGTCGCTAGATGCGGCGATGTGCATTTCATTGAGATGGTCCAACAAGATCCGGCGGACCTCGAGGATCGTTCGCGGAGCTTGGTGGACGCTGAGATGATCGGATCTCACAACCAGCTCCGAAGTCGTGTTTGGCAAACGGGCCGACGCGAAGCTCACTACGCCGTCTCCCTGTTCGTCGCCGTCGGTGTAGGTCAGTGGACCGTTTCCGGCGACCCCGATCACATTGTGGTACTTGATCCAAGCGGCCCGACGTGCATTGAGAACTACAGAAGTCACTCGCGATTCCGGCGAAAGTGAGTCGAGGCTGGTGGTCACGGTCAGGAGTTCCGTGTTGCGGAACATGCCTGGATTGGCTCTGACAATTCTCTCGTTATCTTTCACAAACATCGCCGGTAAGCGAATGACCCTTCGACCAATCCAGCGAGTGTATTGATTGGCCAGGTTGCTGCCTCGATGCGGCGTACCAATAGTCACAACGCGGCGAACGGCAGAATTGGGCTTAAAGAACAGCAACTGTTTGAGCTTCTCTCGGGCTTCGTCCGACGCATTTAGGTCCCGGAACGGTTGGTCACTGACAAGATTCCAGAAATCGTCGCCACTTTCGATCGCTTGTAACTTGCAAACCAGTCCGCCCATGCTGTGTCCGACCAAGACCATCGATTGCAGCGACTGGTTACTACGGGTCGGATCTAAATCTCGTTGTAGTTTCAGCAGGTCGTCTCGCATTTGAGCGGCAGACAGCCAATAGGTCTGGCCAGTTGGATAGAGGTAGAACCAGAACTGATAGTTCTCTCGGATTTCGGGGAAGTTACGAAGATCGTTGAACATCTCCATCCACGTGATGGGACTGGACCACAGCCCGTGCACGAGCACGACTGGGATCTTGTTCGACTGGTATGGCTCAACCATATAGATACCGCGTGCCTTTTCGGTGCGGTTAGGGTTGAGTAATCCGAGGGTTCCGGTATTTGTTTGTTCGTTGAATTCGGGCGTGTCGAGAAAGTAAGCCAAGGGGATAGTCAAGTCGGATTCCAGCGGGACCGTTCGATTCGCGACGCGAACTTCGCGGGTTGCGACTGTGTCGATCAGCTCCAAAATGCAAACGACATCATTGTCGTTCGCATGCTCGTGGACTCGCAGAAATGCGGTAACCGCGAAGCTGATGCCCGAAGGATAGTACTGTTCCGCTGGTGACTCGCCATCGTGCGGTCGACGAATGGCGATCATCGGAACGCCAAGGCCAAACGAATGATGCCGATTGCTTAATCCATCTTTCAACGAGTAGTCTGAAACGAATTCAAGACGTTCGACGTCGTCGTTGTGCCAAGGTCCCTGCAGTTCAATTTTTACACGATACTCTTGCTCGCCGATTCGGGTCGTAATGGTCTGGCCCGGAAGCAATGGCTGCTCCTCATCGACCAGACGCAGGCTCCCCTCAAGCGCCTGGTTATACAGATCGCAAGCGAAGCGAAACTGCGGGTCGTAGACATTCCGTTTTTGAACGAATTCAGGCCGGTCGTCAAACAAGAACGCATAGGCGTGAGAAACGGCGACCGCATACAACTGCTTTGCCCGTTCTCGGTCTCCCTGCCGCCGCGCCTGTTTAGCGCCGATATAGGACAGTTCCGCCAACGCGTAAATCTTCTCAAGAGCGGGTTCGTGTACCAGTTCCTGTTGAAGTTTCTCCAAGACGAAGGGAAGGTCATTCTTCCTCGCCTCTACCAGGTCGTAGCGTCGCAGCAGGTTGATTGTCCGCTCAGTCGGTTGAGGGCCACGTCTCGACAAGAGTCGAAGCGGTTGGGTCAGCGGGTCCCATGGTGCGCTCCGTTGTTCCAAGTACCGCTTACCGGAGCAACCCGTGGTCAGAACGCAGACGGCAAACGCCAACAGCATTCCCATGCGGCCAAGATCGCGAAACCGGTCTGTCCTTGCCAGCGCCATTCGACTATTCCAATCCGGGAGCTCATTTCGATCGAGCGCCACCCGGTTCCACGTACTACTTGCGCGCACCACTCCCGAAAAGCGGGCCAAAGATAGGAATCAAGCCGGCATCCGTCAAGCCGAATTGGGTTCCAATGAAGCCTAAACCAACTCACAAAGGTGTTTTTTGCTGTTTCAATCGGTATTCGCGAGCCGAGCCACAATGATTGCGGCCCGCTTGGACAGGCCACCTCGATCGTCCGTGCGATCGCCACCCGCGTCGTGACATTGAAGCTCACCGCGAAGAACGCGAACGTTTTTCGGCGCTTCAAATCCGAGGCTGATTCGGTTCCCCTGCACGCGCAACACCGTCACGGTAATGTTGCCGCCAATATGGATCTTTTCGTCGTGCTTACGTGTAAGTACCAACATTGGTTCGCTCCCTTGCATTTCTTCGACAAGATTTTCGTTGAGAAGAGAAGTGCTAGACGATATAGCATCTTGCGTGCCAAACCGAAGCGATAACTCAACGACGGGACGTAAAGCTAGGGATGAAAAGAGTTTCCTTTGATGTTGGGCGAGGCGGTCACGGAGAGCGAATTGTAATTCAAGGACCAATAGGGAAAGAATGACCTATGGATTCGCTCGCTTCCGCTGGATTTCGTCGCGGAGTTCCGCCGCTCGCTCAAATTGCTCAGTCGCAATTGCCGACTTTAGAGCTTCTCTTAAACCAAACGTATTGTCATTCTGTTCTCGCAGTGCATCGCGGAACTCGCGCAGCCGAATGACAATTAGGTCTTCTTCGTATTGGTCTTCAATCTCCAGAGCAGCGAAAAACTCTTGCAATCGCAACAGCCCATGGTCGATTTCCGCCAGGGCGCTGTCTAGTCCGTCACTCTCCAGTTCTGCCATTGCTGCAGCTTGAGTCCGGTGAAACAGAACGAAGGGGCGATACTGTTCGTGAGTCATCGTCCAATGCTCGTCGTCAGAATGCCGACGACAGAAGTCCATCAACAACAACGTGTGATCGGCATCCATCGCCGCCAATTCGTATCGTTGTAACTTTAACCAACAGATGCGGCGGTGATAGTATTGGACAAACTCACGATCAATTTCTCGATAATCGTCGTCGCTGAGTGCAAAGTCCGTAGCTGATTTCTCTGCCCGATCGACAAGACTGTCGTAAAAAGATGCTTTGCCACTGGGGCGTTCGCCGTCCGGTCGACCGTCGATCTCGAGTTGAAGAATGCCGAGGTCAATCCGCATCTGCAATACAGGCCGACCACCGAGACCAGTCGTCTCACGCACATTCAGGCGATCCGGATCGAACGGCCAGTCGCTCAGCATCGAATCGAGTTGGTTGTCCATGTTGCGTCGCCGGTCGGGGAGATGAGTCATCCTCATTATACCCCGCGAGCGGTCTTCAGACTAACCATTCCAACTCAATCGACCTATCTTGTTACCGCAATCGCA
>LWDU01044412.1_pt1 | contig 20350 bp, 16 predicted proteins | sample 727161 | NCBI WGS metagenome assembly LWDU01 (sample SAMN04566230, study PRJNA314399) | hydrothermal vent metagenome | isolation source: deep sea hydrothermal plume seawater | place: Mexico: Gulf of California, Guaymas Basin | collected 2004-07-11
GTTCGGGTTTTATGGATTCTAGATAACGGCAAATAGCAACGGATTCAGAAATACACCTGCCATCATCTAATTCAAGAACAGGAATCTTTCCGCTTGGATTTTTCTTAAGAAACTCGGGTGTTTTATGTTCTCTTTTAGACATATCACAATTTACTAATTCAAGATTAATATTTTTCTCTGCGGCAAAAATTTTGACACGCCTAGGATTTGGGGCTCCAGGATAATCGTATAGCTTCATTTTTTACGAAATTGCTGGCGCATCTGTTCCTAAAAAATCTTCTCTAAGTGTTCTCTTCAACACCTTACCTGTTGCATTTCTTGGTAAAACATCTATAAATTCTACTGATTGAGGTACTTTAAATTTTGCTAAATTCTTCAAACAGTGAGAAATGACATCTTTTTCTTCTAACTCTTCTCCTGGCTTTAATGCTAAAAAAGCCTTTCCAGTTTCTCCCCACCTCTCATCCGGTACACCAATAATTGCAGCTTCTGCTATTTGAGGAAGTTGATAAAGAACATTCTCTATTTCTGCTGGGTAAACATTTTCTCCTCCTGAAATATACATGTCTTTCCAACGATCAACTATATAGACAAAACCTTCAGAGTCGAATCTTGCAGCATCGCCTGTTTTTAACCAATCTCCGTCAAATGAATCTTTAGTTGCTTCAGGCTTATTCCAATAACCAGGAGTTATATTCGGCCCTCTAATATAAAGTTCCCCTACCTCCCCCCAAGGTAATTCGTTTCCTTCATCATCAACAACTTTTACTTCAGTATGAAGAAGGGGTTTGCCTGCTGCTCCTAGCTTTCTTTCTGCGTCAGCTGCATCAAGACCTATCCCTCCAGGACTTGTTTCCGTCATCCCCCACCCTTGAGTCATAGAGACTCCTCTATCTGACCAAGCTCTTAAAATTGTTTCAGCGCAAGGCGCTCCTCCTATCCCTGCTACTTTTAACCTAGATAAGTCTGTTTTATCGAAGTCAGGATGATTCATCATGAATTGATATGGTGCTGGAACAGCAAAGAAATGGGTAACGCCATAATCAGGGTTTCCTATAATTGATAATGCTAAACCGGGTTCAAATTCTTTAATAAGGATAATCTCTCCTCCTGAATGAAGAACAGGATTTGCGTAACAATTCATTCCTCCAGTGTGAAAAAGCGGAAGGACGACTAACTGAACAGCTTCTGATGTTACAAAAACAGGAGCAGCTAAATTAATAGCATTATAGAGTTGCATCTGGTGATTTATCATTGCTCCTTTCGGATGGCCAGTGGTTCCTGATGTATACATAATCATGATTAAATCTTCCTGCGTCGATTCAATCACTTTATGAGATCCGTCTGAACTATTAAGCGCTTCTTCATACTCACTCCGCAGATCCTTACTGTCAATCTGGAGAGAAGCGCTAATCAAGCAATCCTTCTGTAATTCCATTGAAATATCCAAGAACATAGAATCATAAATTAAGGTATGAGGGGTGCTGTCATTTAATATGTACTCGAGCTCAGGCTTTGTTAGCCGCCAATTAAGAGGTAGTTCGATCGCTCCAATTTTTGCGCATGCAAATTCAAGTTCAAAAAACTCGGAGCAGTTTTGAGAAAGAATGGCTACCCTATCTCCTTTCTTAACGCCTTGACTTTGCAACCACCCTGCGAGCTTATTTGCTCTATTATTTAATTCTAAATAGGTAAGTTCCTTGTTTGTGCTTAAATCTCTAATTGCTACTTTATTAGGTCTAACGTAAGCATGGTAAGCAGACCAGTCATAGTGTTTAACCGTCATCTTGTTTTCCTTTTCTTTTAATTTAGCTAGTGAAACAGTTTTTTTTAAACTGCAATTCATTAGAGTACCTTAAGTTAGAGAAAAAAAAGCAGTCATTATCAAATAAAATAATATTACGGCTCCCCAAATATTAACCAATAAACCAATTCTCCTGCCTATTTGTTCACCGCGAGAGAATTGCCACAAGAAAAAAAGTGCACTAATAAAAAATAAAGAAATAATTACACCTATCATCTCAACATCCCGATAACTTTTAGAATAATAATTCAAACTTAACTTTACTTTTTTAACTAGAAGCAAGCAAGTAAACGACTAAAAATCATTACTAAATAATTGCAAAGAGCAAATCATTAATACTTATAAGACTGAAGTAGCTATATTATGAGCAAATGAAGCATAAGCACGGTAAAAGAAGTAGTAAAGAACAGCTTGGCTTTCTCCAAAAACCCAAAGGTAGTCGTTCTTACTGTATCGTGGATAAAAATTCTGACAAGAATCTAAAAATCAGAAGAGCAGAACTTCAAAAAGCCTTGCCAGGTGATTTAGTCAGATATCATATTACACCCAAAGGATGGGCTTCAATTGATTTAACCCTAGAAAGTAATACGAAGAATTTTATTGGGAAACTACAGCGAAAAGGGAAAACCTTTTTCTCATCTCCGATTGGTCTTCAAGATATTGTAAGAATTAAAATAACCGGTGAAGTTTCAAAAAAAACAAGCGCTGATACTCTGGTAGAAGTGATAATTACAAAACAACCAACTTCTAAATCAATTGGTGAAGGGTATATAAAGAGGCTTATTTCGAAGGATAATATATTAGAACAAGCTTCTGCTTTGTCTATTGCGAAATATAACCTTAAAACTGAATGGAATAAATCAATTATTAAAGAGTCTCAAATACTTTCAAAAACGCTTATTACCCTAGAAAAAGGGTGTGTTGATCTAAGAAAAAAATCATTCGTTACCATAGATGGAAAAACAGCAAAAGATTTTGATGATGCGGTGTTTTCTGAAAAAAATAAATCAGGAGAACTTATTCTTTATGTAGCTATTGCTGATGTAGGAAGGTTTGTTAAACCACAATCTGCTATGGATGATGAAGCAATAGAAAGAGGAACATCTGTCTATTTCACTCAAAAAGTTATACCTATGCTACCCGAGATAATCAGTAACGATCTATGTTCATTAAGACCCAATGAAGACAGGTATTGTTTGGTATGCAAAACCAATATATCTAAAGAAGGAGACCCTCAAGAAGTTGAATTCTTTGAGGCCATCATAAACTCTAAAGCCCGTCTAACTTATGAAAAAGTTGCAGACCAGATGAAGACAAAGAATTTTTCTGAACCTTACACACAATCCTTAAAAAATTTAGTAGAAATATATAAAATTCTAAAAAAAGCAAAAAAAACTAGGGGTGCTCTCGAATTAGACATTCCTTTTTATGTTCCTCAATTTAAAGGGAGAAGAATAGAAAAATTTATTAATACTTCTAGAAATGAAGCCCACCTATTAATTGAAGAATGCATGTTATTAGCAAATATTTGTGCTGCAAAGACTCTCCTCAAAGCAAAAATCCCTTCGCTTTACAGGATTCACCCTAAGCCTGATCCTATAAAGATAAAAAATTTAGAAGGCTTTGTAAGAAGTAGAAGAATTAATGTAAATCTTGATATTAGCGGAAAGGTGGAAGAACTATCCAGCCTGGTGGATATGACTAAAGATAGGAAAGATAAAGAAACTATCCATATGCAGATACTCCAGTCCTTAAGCTTAGCAATTTATGCGACAGATGTTTCGGAACACTTTGCTCTTGGTTATCCCGCCTATACCCATTTTACCTCTCCAATAAGAAGGTACCCTGATTTAATGGTTCACAGGGCATTGAAGTCACTTATTAGAAATAATAAGAATAGAAAACTATCTTTAAATGAAGTTAGACCTTTTAGCAACAATAGAGAATTTTATCCTTACAACCCTGACGCAGTTGAGCAGATTGCTTCTGACTCCTCTGTTAAAGAAAGAGCTGCAGAAAAGGCAGAAAGGGAAGCCATTAATTACCTTAAATGTGAATTTGCTAAGGATAATATTGGTCAAAGATTTAATGGAGTAATTTCTGGAGTCACGAATTTCGGTCTATTTATTCATCTTGACTCTATTCATATTGAAGGCCTCTGTCACATTAAATACTTGCCAAGGGGAGAGTATTATGAATTTGATGAAAATTCAAAAATGCTGAAAAGTACTAGTTCTAATCATTGCTATTCTCTAGGAGACAAGCTTTCAGTTAAGATTAAAGATGCTGACTTAACAACACAGAGAATCGATATAGAAATTCTAAAATGAATATAAACAAAGACCAAGAACTTGTTTGTGGAATAAACACGGTTAAAGAGATAATTTCTATTAGGCCCAATAGTGTAGAGAAACTTTTATTACAAGATAATAAGAAAAGTAGAAGGATAGAGTTAGTTTCAAGCTTAGCAAATTCTAATAGAATCGAGATAATCCTAAAAAAAGATATATTCTTCGAAGAAACTTTTAATGGTCTAAATCATCAAGGCGTTGCCATTGTTTGCAACAAGCGACTCGAAGAAAATGAAAATTTCCTTGATAAACTTCTTAAAAAAAAGAATATCCTTATTCTTATACTTGATCATTTAACAGACCCTCATAATGTTGGAGCTTGCTTAAGAAGTGCAGCAGCAGCAGGAGCAGACGCATTAATTGTACCAAAAAATAGATCCTGTCATTTGACTCCAGCTGTAAGAAAAATTTCGTCTGGAGGATCGGAACTATTGCCATTTATTGTTGTCACAAATATCAACAGGACAATAGAAAAAATTTCTAACTCAGGAGTAAAAATTATTGGAGCTGCAGCTGAAACAGGAAAGAATTATTGTGAAATTGATATGAGAGGAAGTCTTGCATTAATAATAGGCTCAGAGGATAAAGGCCTAAAACGACTGACATCAGAAAAATGTGATTCTATAGCATCTATTAAAATGCCCGGAAAAATAGAAAGCCTAAATGCTTCTGTTACTGCCGGAATCATGCTATTTGAATACGTTAGACAAAATAACCATCCTAAAATTTAAATTATTTATATAGAATACCGCGATGCTTGCTCAAAGGACTTTATCTAACTCAATTAAAGCCTTTGGTATAGGTCTTCATAGCGGAAACCCTATAACTCTTACTTTAAAGCCTGCCGAACCCAATACAGGTATTATCTTTAGAAGGGTAGATTTAGACCCAGTCGTTGAAATTAAAGCTAGAGCAGAAAATGTTGGTGATACAACCTTATCAACTTCCTTAACCTGGAAGAATGTCAAAATATCTACGGTCGAACATTTACTGTCTGCCATGGCAGGATTGGGAATAGATAATGCTTACGTAGAAGTAAATGGTCCTGAAATACCTATCATGGATGGAAGTGCTGGACCCTTTGTTTTCCTTATACAATCTGCCGGGCTTCATGAGCAAGATGTACCCAAGAAGTTTATTAGAATCAAAGAAACTGTAAGAGTGCCTTATGGAGATGCTTGGGCTCAAGTGTCTCCCTTTCACGGCTTTAAAGTAGCCTTTACTATGATCTATGATCACCCGGTCCATAAACAACATGCAACTACTGCCTCAATAAACTTTAATAGCACATCGTTCGTTAAAGAAGTAAGCAGAGCTAGAACATTTGGTTTTATAAGCGAATTAGAAACTCTTAAAAAAAATAATTTAGCACTTGGTGCAAGTGAAAAAAATGCTATAGCAATAGGTGATGACGAAATACTAAATGATGATGGATTAAGGCTTGAAAACGAAATGATAAAACACAAGATTTTAGATTCTATAGGAGATCTCTATCTTCTAGGACACAATCTTGTGGGCTCTTTTGAAGGTTATAAATCGGGGCATACCGTTAACAATGGTTTGTTAAGAGAGCTCATTGCAAGACCAGAAACCTGGGAAGTTGTAACTTATGACGATCCTAATACATCACCAATTAATTACCTCGATCCAATTATTGATCCTAGCTCCGGATAGTTTTTTAACTATATTCGGATACTTCTTTATACAAATTGATAGAATTTGTTCCGTAATAAAAATTTTATGGCGATATTAGAAAAAATATTTGGCTCACGTAGCCAAAAGATTATTAAAAAGATTCAGCCTTTAGTTAAGAAAATTAATGAGCTTGAAGATTCTTATAGTCAATTAACTGATTTAGAGCTGTTAAATCACAGGAATATCTTTATTGAGAGATATGAGGGAGGTACTAGCTTGGATGATCTCTTGCCTGAAGCTTTTGCCACTGTAAGAGAAGTAAGTAAAAGACAATTAAACTTAAGACCATATGACTGCCAGATGATTGGGGGTATATCTCTTCATAATTGTCAAATAGCTGAAATGGCGACAGGGGAAGGTAAAACATTAGTAGCAACAATGCCTATTTATCTAAACTCTTTAACAAATAGAACCGTAGTTTTAGTTACTGTAAATGACTATCTTGCTGAAAGAGATGCTACTTGGATGGGTCCTTTATACAGAAACTTAGGCATGACCGTCTCTTGCGTCACCTCAGGAATGAGTGCTGAAGATAGGCAAAACTCGTATTCGTCTAATGTTATTTACGCCACTAATAATGAACTAGGATTTGATTATTTAAGAAATAATATGGTTCTCTCTAAGAACGATAGAGTCATGGAGGACTGTTTTTATGCAATTGTAGATGAGGTTGATTCAATCTTAATAGACGAAGCAAGAACACCTCTTGTTATTTCAGGTCCAGCCGAAGATACATCTAAGGTATATCAACAAATAAGCCAATTTATCCCTCAGCTTAAACAACAATTAATAGTTGAAGAAGGAGAAGAAGTAATTTCAGAAGAATTAGGAGATTTTCAGATTGACGAAAAATCAAGACAAGTCGAATTAACAGACCTTGGGCACGATCATATAGAAAAACTATTAAAAGAAGCAAACATGCTGAAAGATGATCAAAGTCTTTACTCTTCTAACAACCTTAAATTACTTCACTATATTCAGTCGTCTTTAAGAGCACATTTTCTTTTTAAAAAGAATGTTGATTACATGGTCCAAGAAAATCAAATAGTTTTAATTGATGAAAATACTGGTAGAGCCATGCCAGGAAGGCGATTAGCTGATGGATTGCACCAGGCCATAGAACAAAAGGAAGGCGTTCCCATTCAAATGGAAAGTCAAACTTTAGCATCCTGTACTTTTCAGAATTACTTTAGACAATTTGAAAAACTCTCTGGAATGACAGGAACTGCATCAACTGAAGCTCAAGAATTTGCTGAAATATACGGGCTCAGTGTTCTAGAAGTTCCTACTAACGAACCTATGATCAGGCAAGACGAGAATGATTTAGTTTACTTGACTGAACATGAGAAATACGAAGCTGTCGTTAATGAAATTGATCTTTATAGAAGCAAGGGTAATCCTGTGTTGGTTGGAACAGCTTCTTTAGAAAGCTCTGAAATGGTCTCTGAACTTCTTAAAAGTAAAAAGATTGAACACCAAGTCTTGAACGCAAAAAATCATGCTAGAGAAGCGGAAATCATTTCTCAAGCCGGGAAGCCAAATGTAGTTACCATAGCAACCAACATGGCTGGAAGGGGAACTGACATAGTATTAGGAGGCAACTGGGAAGCAGAATTTGAGAAAAATGGAGGTCAAGATGAGGATATTAGAAAAAAATTACATCAAGAATGGCAAGAACTTAACTCTATAGTTTTAGAAGCTGGCGGATTGCATGTCATTGGAACAGAACGCAATGAATCTAGAAGAATGGACAACCAGCTACGCGGAAGATCTGGCAGACAAGGAGATCCTGGTTCTTCTAGGTTTTATATATCTTTAGAAGATAGCCTAATGAGGATTTTTGCTTCAGATCAATTCAAAAATATTATGGAACGTGTGGGGATGGAAAAAGGAGAATCAATAGAGCATCGCATGTTAACGGGTGCTATTGAAAGAGCTCAAAAAAGGGTTGAAGGAAGAAACTTTGATATAAGAAAAATGCTTCTTGAATATGATGATATGGCCAACGAGCAAAGACAAATTATTTACTCTCAAAGAAATACAATTCTAGAAGCAGATGTTATTACAGATCTTCTAGATTCGATGCGTGAAAATGTAATAGAAAATGAGGTCTTAAATTCTAAGGAAGAAAATACTCCTCTAAGCAATTGGAATCTTGATGCACTAGAAAATTCTCTAACTAATATTTTTGGTCATAACTTTCCTATCAAAGAATGGGTAAAAGAAGATACTAGTTTTGATGAAGATGCTCTGGTAACAAAGTTATTTGATCAAACAACAAATCTCTATAAAACTAAAGGTAATAGTATTGGCCCAGTGATGAGAGACTTTGAAAAACAAATTTTACTCCAGATAATTGATAATTCTTGGAAGGATCACCTGAGTTCTGTTGACTCATTGAGACAGGGGATTGGGCTTCGGAGCTACGCAAGTAAAAACCCTAAACTAGAATTCAGAAGAGAATCTTTTGAGTTATTCGAAACCCTTTTGCAAAAAATAAGGCATGAGGGAATCAGGTTCCTCTCTAGAGTTGAAATAGAGGCCAATAATCCAGAAGATGTGACTCCTTCTAGAGATAAAAGGAAAGAGACATTACATCACGAGACAACTTCAGCTTTCGATAATCCTCAAAATACTGATTCTCAAGATTCAGCTCCAAATCAAAGCTCGGGTAATAGACGTCTTAGAAGGGCAGAGGCAAAGATGGCAAGAAAAAACGCTAAAAGGAAAAAATAATTTTGAAAACAAATAACATTCCAGGCATTAGTATGGCTGCCGCTTCAAGCAACACGCGTTATGGGGAAAGAGACGATTCTCTTCTAATTGTGATTGAAAAAGGGAATAGCATAAGTGGAAAGTTCACAAATAACAGCTTTAAGTCAGCACCGGTCATAACGGCTCAATCACATCTAAAAGAATGCTCTGGTAAAAAAGTTGTTTTGATGATTAATGCCGGAAATGCCAACGCAGGAACCGGAAAGATCGGAGCAAAAGATGTTCTAACTTGTTGCAAGTCAGTTGGTCAAGAATTAGGTATCAGTTATGAGTCTGTCTTGCCTTTTTCTACAGGAGTAATTGGAGAACCTTTAAAAACAAAAGAATACTTAAATGCATTTGTAAAAGCCTCTAAGCAATTAAAAGACAATAATTGGAGGAAAGCTGCCAAGTCAATTCTAACTACAGATACAAAACCTAAATTACTTTCAGCTTTAATTAGAAGTGGTTCCAAAAAAATTGCTATCACTGGATTTGCCAAAGGCTCTGGCATGATAAGGCCTGATTTTGCAACACTCCTAAGTTTTGTTTTTATAGATGCTAAGCTGAATAAAACTCTCTTAGAGAGCATTCATAATGAAGCTCTTGCGATGAGTTTTAATAGAATCACGGTTGATGGAGATACATCTCCTAATGATTCATCCATCCTCGTGGCTTCTGGGAAAGCAAAGGAAAATATAAAAAAAGGCTCTCCTGTTGAAAGGAAGATTAGATCTTCCGTCATAGAAATTTATAAACAACTGGCTGAACTATTAATAAAAGATGCAGAAGGGGCAACAAAGAAAATTACTGTAAAAGTCATGCAAGCAAAAACTAAGAAACAAGCTGAATCAGTTGCCTTCACTGTTGCTGAATCTCCACTTGTCAAAACCGCTATGTTTGGCAATGACGCCAATTGGGGAAGAATTCTTTCAGCCATTGGTCGTTCGCCAGAAGTAAATGATGTAACAAAAACCTCTATCTATTTAAACGAGGTACCGCTAGTTAAGTATGGAAACTTACACCCTAAACATTCAGAATCAAAATCTTCAAAAGCCATTAAGAAAAAGAATCTAATCATCAACATAAAGCTGGGTTTAGGAAAAACCAGTTTTTCAGTTCTTACATCTGATTTTTCAGAAGATTATTTATTAATCAATAGTGATTATAGGAGTTAAAAATTTCCAAGAAATCATCCTAGATAATTAACTAAGAATAAAGTTAATAGCTAATGCTCTACCCAATCTTGTCCTTCGTCTGAATCAATAATAGGATCGCCAGCAATCCTATGACTTTCGCTGGCCCAAGCTCCAAGATCAAGTAGCTGACAACGTTTGGAGCAAAAAGGTCTGTATAGATTCTCTTGAGACCATTCAGAAGGGCATTTACACTGCGGACAACTTACTCTTTTCATCTACCTAGCACTGATCTAAATACTTAGTATGTAAAACTAAGATTTTCTTTTTTAGCTCTTCAAAAGAGCCGTCATTTATTATGATCTGATCAGCTTGTTCAAGACGCTGCTCTCTATCTATTTGAGCAGCAATTATGCTTCTAATCTGCTCTTCAGAAACACCATCCCTTTTTGAAGTTCTAGATATTTGCAATTCTTCAGGAACATCTACCACAAGAATAGAAGAGCAAAAGTTTTTTTGTTCAGTCTCTAATAATAAAGGAGAAACCAATATGCAATAAGGACTCTTAGAGGCTCCTAATTGGTCCCTTATATGTTGTTCTATTTTTGGATGAAGTAATTCTTCAAGCCAAACCCTCTCTTGAGGGTCTTGGAAAATAATTTCTCTTAACTTAGCTCTGTCTAGATTATTTTGCGAATCTAATACATCATTTCCAAAGTGATCTTGAATATCAACCAAAGCAGGCTGTCCTTTCTCAACAACACTCCTTGAAGATACATCGGCATCAATAATATCTATACCAAAGTTATGAAAAATGTCAGACACAGCAGTTTTTCCGCTACCAATTCCTCCCGTCAAACCAATTATCATAATGAACTAATGTTATCAGATGAAAGTAATATTTTCCTTTGTTTATAATCTTGAATCTTTAAGAAATTTTATTGCTGATTCAGCAAAAATATCATTTCTATCTCCTGCTATCATATGAGCAGCTTCTTTAATCTCAATAAACTGAGAATGAGGTATTATTTTAAGAAATGTCTCTACTTCTTCTTGCGTAAGAACATTACTCAAAGCCCCTTTGATAAGTAGAGTAGGAACACTAACTCCTTTGGCTAATTCAACTTGCTTGTCTTTATAGTTAGACGTTTTACTGTTAAATCTTCCTTCAATAAACTCGGGATCCCAATGCCAATAATACCTTCCATCTTTCTTTAACCTTAGATTCTTTTCTAGACCGCTGATGTCTGTCGGCCTTTCTCTGTGAGGAAGGTAACCTGATATTGCCAAAGCAGCTTCTTCTAAATTTCTAAAACCTTCCTTACCAGAACTCATAAATTCAAGGACTTGATCGGAACCCTCGGCATTCGGATACAAACCAATATCAACCATCACCAAGGCTGAACATAGAGATTTCGTTTCACTGTCTCCGGCTAAAGACAAAGATGCCATACCTCCTAGAGAGGCACCTACTAATGAAGCCGGTTTGCCTACTTGAAGAATAATAGAGGCTAAGTCACCTTTGAAAGCATCTATAGAATAATCCCCGCCTTTATCCCAATCACTATCTCCGTGACCTCTTAAATCTAAAGCAATAACGTAAAAATCTGATTGGCTTAACTTTTTACCAGTTAGTCCCCACGCATGACGAGTTTGCCCTCCTCCATGCAAAAGTATTACAAGAGGATCATTCTGAGACCCCCAAGTGCTAGTTGTAATTTGTAAACCAGACGCAACTTTAAATTTCATAGATAAGATTTATATTAGGAAATGAATAAAAGAAATGAATTGTTTCATAAAATGATACAAAATCTACTCTGAAGTGCTTAATCTTTAATAATCACAACTAACAAAACATGAACAGCCCTCCAAAAACTCTATGGGAAAGACTTAAATACATAGGTCCAAGTGTCATCGTTACAGGCAGTGTTGTTGGAAGTGGCTCTATAGTCATGACCCCTTTACTTGGTGCAGCCGCAGGTTTTATGCTTTTGTGGTGGCTCTTAGTAAGTATGTGGAGTAAACCAATAATTCAAGCTGAAATAAGCAGATATATTATTGTCACAAGGCAAACTTTTTTAGAAGCCTTTGCTGACATGCCCGGCTTTAAGACAACCATACAAGGCAAAACAACATCGTGGTTGGTTTGGTTTATGTTTTTAGGTGTTATTCCTTCGGTTGCAGGCATGGGAGGTCTAGCAGGAACTGTAGCTCAAGCCGGCCACATGATGGTTCCTCAATTAAGTGTTGAGGTTTGGGTTGTTGCATGCTGTTTAATAACTTGGCTGATACTTTATTGGGGGTCTTATCTGACGCTTGAGAGAGTCTTACTTATTATGGTTTTATTCTTTTCAATAGTAACCATAATCATTGCTTTCTCTATGCAAACCACAGAATATGCTACCTCTATCCAACAAGTTACGGCAGGGTTAACTTTTTCATTCCCGATGGAGCATTTACCTCTGGCTCTAGCGGTCTTTGGTTTCACTGGAATAAGCTATGGAGAAATTATGGCCTATACTTATTGGTGTCTAGAAAAAGGTTATGCCCCAGACACACAAGGAGACACTGAAAAAATAAAAGGATGGATCAAAGTGATGCAAACAGATGTTTGGGTTACTGTTTTTTTTGTAACCATAGGAACACTACCTTTTTTCTTCCTTGGCGCAGGTGTCCTTCACCATATACCTGAATTACAAGAATCCTTATCCTCAAATTCATTTTGGGATATAGATATTATTGGAGCCCTCCAGAATATGTTTGCTCTTGTTCTTGGAGGATGGGCCAAGTGGTTATTTGTTGTTTTGGCTTTCTTTGTCTTATTTTCAACCCTACTATCCGGTTCTGCTGCATTCACCAGAACCATTTCAGACTATTTCATTTCTACCGGACTAATTCTGGAGGAAAGATTAAGCCGACAACAATTAATTAAGATCATTGCTTTCATTATTCCATTATTATCTGGAGTTTTTTACTTTGTACTTCCTAATCCAATTACTCTTTTTATTATTGCAGGTATATGGGCTGCCATGGGACTACCGATAGTTAACATTGGTGCTTTATATTTACTAAGTAAATTAGAGAAAGAGCTACAACCTAAACCGGTAACGAAATTTATCTTATGGGCATCACTTTGTTTTCAAATTTCAATTGCATTGGTTGTCTTGTATTTTGAGGCAGGAAATTTTATATGATTAAATGGCCATACCTTCCTCAAGACCTTGGTTTAGAGATCGTAAAATCTAAAGGCGCTTATTTATATACTAAAGAAGGATTCAAAATCTTAGATGCTGCAGGAGGTGCCGTAGTTAATAATATTGGTTATGGAAGAGAAGAAGTAGCAGAAGTAATAAAGGCAAGCGCCATAAAAAATACCTATGTTCTTCCTCCCTTCTTGACGCCTGAAAGAGAAGAATTAATGGATGAATTAAGAGAGCATTGGTTGCCAACTCATCTTACTCGTATACACCTCTCGTCTGGAGGTTCAGAAGCTAATGAATCCGCCGTAAAAATGGCAATTCAATACCAAGCAAGCAGAGGGAAATCTGAGAAAAATATTATATTAACAAGATCTCTGTCCTATCACGGCACTACTTTAAATATGTCAGGAATCTCAGGACATGCAGCGAGAAAAAGGGGCATGGAAAGCTACTTACCTTCTGCAAAAACCATAGAAACACCCTATCCATTAAGGTGTCCTTTAGGAAGTTTTCATCCTGGAGCTAAAGACTACTATTTAGATAATTTGAAAGCTGTCATCAGTCAATATGGAGCAGAAAATATTGCTGCCTTACTAATGGAGCCCGTAAATGGATCAAGCGGAGGAGCAATATATCCTCCTGAAGGTTACTGGAAAGAAGCTCAAGAAATTCTAATAAGTAACGATATACTCTTAATAGCAGATGAGGTCATGACTGGATTTGGTAGAACAGGTTTTAAATTTTCTTGTGATGACTACGGAATTAAACCCGACATTATGGTTGCGGGTAAAGGCATGGCTTCGGGGTACGCAGCTATTTCGGGAACTTACAGTACTGATGAGATTGCCGAATCTATAATGAATGCAGGTTATCTTGTTATGTTTCATACTTTTGCAGCCCTACCCTTATCTTGCGCAGCCTCAAGCTCCGTTTTGAAGATATTACGAAAAGAAAAGTTATGTGAAAAAGTAGCGCCTCTTGGTAATAATTTAAAACAAAAACTAGTTTCTAAATTAGGGCAACACCCTTTGGTTGCTGAAATTAGAGGCAAAGGCTTACTAATAGGTATTGAAATAGTAAAAGATAAAGAAAAACTAATAAGTTTTGACGAACAAGAAAGAATAACTGATAAAATCGTAAGTAAGGGTTTGGAAGAAGGTGTTTTCTTGTACCCAGGTGGAACCGGCGAATATAGAGATATAATTTGTCTAGGACCTCCCTATATAATTGGGGACAAAGAAATTGATCTAATGGTGGACACTCTGGGAAAAGTCCTAAATCACATCCAAGTTAAATACAACTAACACTCAAAACTGGTGGAGCTTCTGATTAAAAATCAAACCAACCATTCGCATTATGTAGATTCTTTAACTCTTTCAGCTACATTTTCAGTTTTCTAAAATGTCTTTGGGTACTATTAATGCCATCAAAATACTAGCAACAGGCTCGAGGGGTGGACAAGATTTACGTGAGTTTAAATCAACGTGAAGTAAAACCTGGGTACAGGTAGCGCAAACTGTTCCTTGAGCATTTTTCATTTCATGTCTTAGGTCTAATTTTTTTCCTTCCGCTAAATGAATGCTGGTAAAAACACTGATTTTTTCTCCAGCATGACACTCGTTGAGATAACTAATTTGCATATCAACGGTAAAGTAGCTGAAACCTCGGGCGATATAGTTAACATCTGATCCTATGCGCCGCAAAATGATATCGCGCATAATGGCTGTCGTTCATGTGGCCGTTGACATCAAGCCAGCTGGTGGGCACAACACGGTTGACAGTTAGTGTAGGCGATCGTTGAGTCAGTATTTCGGCAGGCTTAACCGATGTGGTTTCCAGTGATGTATCCATTGCATTAAGTTGATTTCCGGCGCCCCAGTCTTTGGTTTTTAATGCTCTCATCATGGCGACTAGATTATCGTCACGAATATGTTCCAGCTCAGTGATTGAATAGCGGCCTGACTGCTGATCAGATTGCTGAGCAATCTTATTAATTAATTCCTCAGACAGCTCTGGCACATCCATAAGTTTTGTCCATGGCCATTTTAATGCAGGGCCAAATTGCTGGATAAAGTGTGCCATACCCTCTTCGCCACCTGCTATTCTGTAATTTTCAAACATACCCATTTGCGCCCATCGCAAACCAAAACCATAACGAATGGCATCATCGATTTCTTTTGTTGTAGCAATATCGTCATTGATTAGCCAGAGACCCTCCCGCCACACAGCTTCAAGCAAACGATCTGCAATATGGGCGTCAATCTCTTTACGAACGGTCAGAGGGTGCATACCTAATTGTGTCAAAATCGGGGCTGCTTTTTCGGTGGTTTTTAAGTGGCCCACTAATTCGACTAAAGGAATTAAGTAAACTGGATTAAATGGATGCGCAACAATAATCTGTTCGGGGTCTGATGATACTGCTTGCAGCTCAGAGGGTTTGAAGCCTGATGTGGACGAGGCTATGATGGCGTCCTTAGAGCAGTGCTCTTGTATTTCTGTGAAGACTTTGTATTTTAGGTTCAGGCGTTCGGGTATTGCCTCACAAATCCATTGAGCTTCACTGACTGCCTCGCCAATGGTTGAGCAAAATATTAGAGAACCTTCATCAGGCAGTAGGTATTCGAATAAGCCTGGTAATGAGCGCCGAGCATTTTCAATCACCTGGTTAATCTTGCGCTCTGTTTCAGGGTCCGGATCAAAAACCTTGACATCAAACCCCATTAATAAAAATCGAGCGACCCATCCACCGCCAATAACACCGCCGCCAATAACAGCAAACTGTATCTTTTTGTCAGACGCGGTCATTTATGACGGATTAAATACAGTTATCGTGGTGCACGTTTGGTTAAGCCTAAAAGGTCACGAACTTGCTGTGGACTCATAAGTGTTGAACCCATAGCTTCAATAATAGTAGTGGCTTTTTTTACTAAGGATTCATTTGTAGCTAATACTTCTTTTTCTAACCAAATATTATCTTCCAAACCAACGCGTACATTCCCTCCTGCCAAGACAGATGCAGCAACATAAGGCATCTGATCACGGCTGATTGAGAAAGAGGACCAGTGCCAATCACTGGGGATATTGTTAACCATAGCCATATAGGTATTTAAATCATTAGGGGCACCCCAAGGTATACCCATACAGAGCTGGACTAAGGCGGGACTTTCTATAATACCTTCTTTAACCAACTGTTTAGCAAACCATAGATGACCTGTTTCAAATGCTTCGATTTCGGGCTTAATCCCTAGTTCTGTCATCATGCTACCCATGGTTCTTAACATACTAGGGGTGTTGGTCATTACATAATCCCCTTCACCAAAATTCATTGTGCCACAATCTAGGGTGCATATTTCAGGTAAGCAATCAGCGATCGGCTCCATTCTACTTTCTGCACTACCCATATCAGTTTCATTTTGTAGGGGTAATGGTGCTGATGGTGGACCAAAGAACATGTCTCCACCCATACCTGCCGTGAGATTTAAAATAACATCAGTCTTTGAGTCTCGAATACGGTCAGTCAATTCTCGATACAGGCTTGGGTCTCGCGAAGGAACTCCAGTCTTAGGATCTCGCACATGGCAATGAACAACAGCAGCACCCGCTTTTGCAGCGGCAATAGCGCTGTCGGCAATTTGTTTGGGTGAGCGAGGGACATTAGAACTTCGATCTTGTGTGCTACCTGAACCTGTGATGGCACAAGTAATAAAAATATTTGGCTTTATTGTTAATGGCATAATAAACCTCCCTTCTTTTCAAGCAATAATTTTACCTGAAAATAACTCATTGAAATTGCTGCTTTCATTTTAATCGTCTTCTTTATTGATCATTGAAAGGTTTTCTGTATGGCCATCAATGGCAAGCATTTGTCCTGTAATTTTTTTTGCTAAAGGTGACAATAAATACACTATCATTCCCACAATTTCTTCTGCGTCAATGAAGGTTTTCATTGATGTTTGACTTAGATAGGCTGCTTTAATTTCTTCTGGTGTAACATTTCGATACTTTGCTTCCCTTTCGATGACCTGCTCAATCCTCTCACCATTTACCGAACTAGGACAGATAGTATTAATACGAATATTATCTTCGCCATATTCCATAGCCCAAGTTTTAGTCAAACCTATTAACCCCCATTTTGTTGCTGAATAAGAAGAGCGTAGAGGAGTTCCCATGAACGAAGAGGTTGAACCAATATTTATAATAGATCCTCCACCTGCAGATCTCAACAGAGAAATTGCTGATTTAGTGCTAAGAAATGTTCCGTTTAAATTAACATTTAATGTATTCTGCCAATCATTAAAATTAGTGTCTTCGAGTTTAGCTGATGGTCCTGCAATGCCTGCATTATTGATGAGAGCATTAATTTCCCCAAAATAGTCTTTAATTTCTTTAAAAAATGAAACTACTTCTTCTTCATTTGATACATCAACTTTTAAGGTCATTATTTCAGGGTTATTTTTAGAGAATTGATCGAGGGCTTCTTGATCTTTGTCGCAAATAATCACTTTAGCATCGGCTTGTGAAAGAATTTGAGCTATCTCAGAACCGATCCCGGACGCGCCAGCAGTTATTACTATTTTTAAGTCTTTAATATGTTTCATTAATTAATTTCCAAAAATTAAGTAAAGGTGAGCCTGCCCATGAAAAATTGGAATTGGAGAGTGTAGCGTGAATGTTCTTAATGAAATCTTGGGATACGATGTTAAAAAAAGGAGGTCGGTCCGAATTTGAACCGACCTCGTAACTTTTTAGTCCGCATAATCTAGTCCTTTTGCCTTTTGGACTTCTCGTTTATTAGGATTAACAGACTCTCTAAACGGTACATCAACAATTTCACCTTCTACTGGGACTCCGGATGACTCAGAGTATTCATCAGGCAACCTGACCTGTAATTTGGTTCCGATCTCCGATGAAGTCCATGGTACCCAGCCTAGTGCAATGTTTGTATTAAGTTCTGGAGACCACCATGGAGAAGTAACATAACCCATATCATTACCATCAGTATCTGCGATCAGCCAGAAATCAGGAGCATAGTCTGTGATTTCTTTTCCGCCAAGAGTCAGACCAACCATTCGCATTTTGAACGGGAAATCTTCTGCATCAATTACTGCACGTTGTCGTTCGAGCTCTTGTTTACCGATGTAATCAGCTTCTTTATTTCGTGGCACCTGATAACTCAGATTTACCTGAAAGGGAGAAGTTTCTAAGTCCAGGTCTTGACCCCAGGATAAGATACCGGCTGCAATTCTTCGGTGATGAGCTGGAGCAATAACCATTAGACCAAATTCTTCACCAGCCTCAATAACTGAATTCCATACAATCTCAGCATTTTCATGCGCATCGCGTACGTATATTTCATAACCCTTCTCTCCAGTAAAACCGGTTTGGCTGATGACTACATCCGCACCTCCGATATTGGTTTCCATAAGACCGTAAAAAGGAATATCTCTTAGCTCTTCACCAGCAAGTTTGGCCATGAGGTCTTCGGAGAGAGGGCCCTGGATTTGTACAGGACAAACATCTATCTCGTCAATTTCGACATCATATTTTTTAGAAATATTTACACCTTGTAGCCAGAGCATAAGATCGCTATCAGAAAGAGAAAACCAAAATTCGTCTTCGGTTAGCCTCAACAAGACAGGATCATTGAGTATCCCACCTTTATCGTTACACAAAATTGCGTATTTACCATTGCCGGGCTTTATTTTTGTTGCGTCGCGAGTGATCACGTAATTCACAAAAGCCTCTGCATCGGGGCCCTTGACTCGGATTTAACCAAGGCCTCGTATTCGACCATAGCTCCGCCGTCCTCAGGCTTGACGTATCCCCTTGGGTGATAGATACGATTATAAATTGTAGCTCTCCAGCAACCTGCTTCTATAGATAAATGCCAAAAGGGCGACTTTCTAACTCGCGTTGAAATTAGCAGTTCGACCGGCGTGCGACCGCTCTGTCTAAGATTAAAGGGTACTACTCGATCGCTTTGATCAACACTAGGATGATTTGGATGTTTCATTGTTATTTTCTCCTTTTATATTGTAATTATATTGTAAATTAGTTAAGAACGAACCCTTTCATTTTTAGGATCATAAAGAGATCCCTTGCCAACTATCTGAACGGTCATAGGATAAATGCCATCTCCATTTTCGTTAAAATAATGAAGTGACAGTGACTTCCCTGGTATAGCAATATTTTTAGGCAGGTAACCCATAACTACGTGTTTTTTAATTGATGGGCAATAAGACATGCTGGTGCTATAAGACCTGCGGCCTTTGCTATCTACTGGAACTTCTCCGGTATCAGGATCAATGATTGGAGAGATGCCAACCGGATAGCGTGAACCAGTACCTGACACATTTAAGTCATCCAGCATCATTGTGCATAGAATTGCGCTGGGCTCTTCTTCTCGATGAGCAAGGTGAGCTGCTTTACCATGGAAGTCATCCGCTTTGACTTTAGGTCTTTCTACAGCTGATTCACAAGCATTATATTCAGTCTCTAAATCTGCTCCTTGAAGTCGAAAGCTTTTTTCAAGGCGTCGACTGTTGGCGTAAGTTTCAATTCCAACTGGTACAACCCCAACCTCAAGTAGTGAATCATAAAGTGCTAGACCCTCTTCACTGTCATTGTTCAAATAGATTTCCCAGCCGCTCTCCCCGACGTAGGAAATACGTGCTGCCCAGACATCGATCTTCTTTCCACCGGATAAATTAAGAGTCAGGTTTTTTGTTGCAACAAAAGGGAAATTCTCAATGCTTATTTCACTAGGATCTATAAAATGACCTAGCGCATCTTTTGCCTGAGGTCCCCATAATCCTAAAGTTGATATATCGTGGGTTCGAATATTGATGTCTGCTTCCAGTCCCAGATCGTCCCGATAATTGCGCAAGGTGACCCAGTCTCGATTGCCATCGGCACCACCTGTAATTACCCGATAACTATCAACACCTAAGCGGGCGATGGTTAGGTCCGCATGAACGCCACCATCCTCGTCCAGAAAATTAGTATAGATAATTCGACCTTCAGAGTTCTCTCCACCTACCTTCGCTACAGAAAGATGTTCTAACATGCGTTCTGTATCCGGGCCCTTTATATCCATGATCGCGAAGTGAGATAGATTTATCATTCCAGCTGATTCACTCATGGCTAGATGTTCTGCATTAGCGATCTCGTAAGGTACATGGCGTCGATCCCATTCGTTTTCTCTAACTGGAACCTCCTGCAAATAATTGTCGAGTTTTTGTCGATTGCTCTCATAAGCAAAGGCACGTTCCCAGCCTCCTACTTCATTATCAAAGTAACCACCCAGTTCTTTTTCCCTCGAATAAAAGGGACTGACGAATAGCTCTCTTTGGCTAATGTAGGGCTCTCTGGGGTGAACAGCAGGGGTATAGATGGTTTGCGCATTTTCAA
>LWDU01000616.1_pt1 | contig 20345 bp, 19 predicted proteins | sample 727161 | NCBI WGS metagenome assembly LWDU01 (sample SAMN04566230, study PRJNA314399) | hydrothermal vent metagenome | isolation source: deep sea hydrothermal plume seawater | place: Mexico: Gulf of California, Guaymas Basin | collected 2004-07-11
CACCCCACCAGAAGCACGGCTGCGATTGTTGTGAGTAGGAGGTGTTTCATTTGGCTTCAGGTTTCAATTGTTCCTTAAATTACCTAGCTCCATTTTTACGTAGTATTTCGGCAACAGAATCATCCGCGGCATCCAAAACCGAGCCGCCGGTTCCATCTTTTGCATTCACGTTCGCGCCATGTTCGATGAGCAGTTCGACGACTTCCACGTGCCCCTCGTAAGCGGCTCGACCGAGGGGTGTTCCCCCAATTCCTGCGCCAGCATCAATGTAGGCTCCCTTATCAATCAGCAATTCCACGTTGTTGATGTGGTTGTTGGCAGCAGCCCAGAATAGAGCGGTACACGCATAAGCATCGTAACAGTCAATATCCACACCCTCTTCTAAAAGGCTTTTTACTTCATCAAGTTTCCCTTCCTTGGCAGCGGACAAAAACGCTTTATCCTTGTCCGTCAAGGTTGGGTTTGCGCCGAACATCAGCTCTTTAGTTGTTTTGGGAAACGACTTTGGCCGGGCGTTTTTTTGGCTTAGAACCGGGGCACGAGTGCCAGCCGCTTGCGATCTGCGGCTGGGGGTGTTTAATTCTTCAGCTGTCTTGGCTCCCTGTTTGCGGAGGAGGGCGGCGATTTCCTCAGGCATATCTTCAACTTTTCCACCATCTCGAGTGGTCAGTACTATAATCGAATAATTCGTTTCTTTCCAATCAGTCCAATTCCCTGAAGACTTTTGACTAAAGTAAAGGAACGACTCTTTCTTTTGGTAGTGCGGGATGAAAACTCGAAACCCCCCATCTTGCGTTCCAGTTTTTTCTATGTCGCCACTTAACTTAACTACATAATCACCAACTAATCCGTCAACTTTGTCTATTCCATCTTCCTTAAACTTTGATTGATGGCCAGAAGGATAAGTTTCGGTCCATATCCCATTATCATCTCTTTCCCAAAGCCTGAATCCGGGTTCTTGTTGACCATTATATTGAAACCAAAATTTGTTTAAAGGTTTAGTAGTTGATGGGGTACACCCCACCAGAACCACGGCTGCGACGATTGAAACGAGTATTGATTTCATAGCGAGGGAACTGTCAACACAATGAGCGGAGCATTCAAGACCTTTTGCCAGCGGCCAACATACCGAAACACCAGTGGGCTTTTTATCAAAAATTCTCCGCGCCAGAATCCATTATTGAATCGAGCCGGGGCTTTAAGTCGGAACCCCCGCCCCCCTCTTTGCTGAAAGCCCTACTCCGGTTGCTTGTTGATGGGCGATTGGGCGGGTTGATAAAGGCGTTTGTTGGAGCTTAATTGGGCAAGATCGATGATGGTTCTTTGGCCAAGCGGCAATAATTGGCTTATCTCATTCGCCATGAGCATGTTATGATCTAACAATCACAAGGCAAACCGGCGGCCGTTAAAAACGCAAATCAATCTCTATAAGTTGTTGTTATTCAATAAGTTAACTGATATTCATCCACCAATTAAATATAATCATGATTGTGCGAAAAATAATTGTTTTATAGCCTCTAACTTTCTTATTGCAAACGCTTTATGAATCGGCAAAAATAAGGGATGAGAGAGGGTTAGAGCGTCATGGGCAAGAATCTTTTGCCCAGCGCGGCCTCATTTCACACAAAATGGCACGGCAAAAAAACACCAATCCGGACACCAAAACAAAATCTCCTTTTTAGGGCATTAGCGCCCAAGCAAAATGGATTCAGAATTGAGAATGAAACGAAGGAAACTTAATCGATGAAAGACAAAGAGAGGCAAAACGAGGCGGCAATCCAGCCGACAATTCAAATGAAGGAGTTGCCGTTGCTTCTGCGCCCCAAGCAACTTTGCGAACTGTTCGGGATCAACTTGAAAACGCTCCACAAGCTCGAGACATCGGGGCGCGTGAAGGCGGTACGAATCGGCCCGCGACAAGTCCAACGTCGATACTCCCCCGTTGCCGTGGCCAAGAGCCTTGGCGTCGATCTCATGGCCGAGAACTACACCCTGCTCGCCGGAACTGGGTGACAGGCTAGCCGATTCCAGCTCGGGCGTACTCACCAAGACACGGGAAATGATACAGGCCGAACTCCACGGGCTGCACCAGTCCATCGGCCAGCTTGTAAGTAGCGAACTGGCCAAGGCACTCCAAGGCGGCGTTGTAAGCCCAAGGCCGGCTCCCCAGCCCCCGCCACCACAAGACCCTAAACACCACCGGCTTCGCGGCTGCGTCCCGCCTCAAAAACAAGCGGGCTACTGACTCCACTGCGCGCGCGCGCGGAGCTTGGCCAAGCGCGAACTCCAGCCCTTCCCCCTACTTCCAGTGGAGCAAGTGGACTGATTCCTATTTCCATGAGTGAAAAAGGGTAAAAGTAAATAGGTAGAGAGTGGTGAAACAGGTCCACTTGCTCCACTGCTTTGCTTAAATATCACTTGATGAGCCAAAGCCCTTGACCGTTGGATTGCCGATAGCTGATCCGGTCTGGTTGCTTTTGTTTCAGACGGCTCATGTATGTTTGCATAGCGTTCGGGAATGATAGTAATTTGACAAATTGCCTCCCGAAACAGTAGTCACTGGTTAAGCTTGCCTCTAGCTCTGTTAAAGTACCTTCAAACGTCTTATCTCCCTCTAAAATCGTCATTTCCATTAAATCCATCAGCCTTTGCTCGTGCGACATAACTTCTAACCCCTTGACGAGATCAGGATCTTGGTAAGCCTCGATCCCGAATCTTGAGTCGACAAGGCTTTCTGGGATTTCCCACTCTTGCAGAAAGTTAATAAAGGCGGGTAATTCAGACTTAATGGTATTCCAAAATAGATCCCGATCTTCCGGAGAGTTGCTGGGCATTGGCATTTTGGCAGCGTTCACCCTGAACAGCATAATTTTGTCCTGCAAAGATTCATCCAGTGGGGGCAGCATCACTAGATTTTCAGCTTCTTCATTCAAACTGATCGTTAACCGCCAGCAAGGCTTCAAGTGGACTGCGTTCTGGAATTTCCCGTGGCACGTCTGAAGGGAATTCACGGTTAGGTCTTTGATTTTTGATCCAAATGACCGTCGACTTTTCATATCATGTGACGGCACTTCATCAGCAATCATTAAATGCTCTGATGCAAAAAGATCCGCGTTGAAGTTTGTCCGTCCAATGATCCACTGGTAGGGACGTGCTGCGCGGCCTCCAAGGATGGCTGTAATGATGTCTTGGATTAAGTTTTTACCTGCGTTGCGAGGTCCGGCTAGCACAAGAGCTTGCCCTGGCATGGGTTTTGAAAGACGCACTGCTTCTTCCGCCTTTTTAAGCCAACCAAATAAATGGGCACGCTGGTCGAAAGCTTTCACCCAAAACATATCTTCCATGATTTTGTAGATTATCGGGAATTCCCCGGCATTCGCGCTAATGCGAACAGGTGGTTTGGTTACCAGTGCCCGATGGCCATTGCATTCGACGATTCCTGCGTCATACCCGGCAAGTGGACCACTATAATCAACATCGCGTATTGTTTGTACGTCCAGCATGGCTTGGTCGGCTTGTGAAATGTTTTCATCCGGTGCAGCTCGGGTAGCATACCCCCAAGATCTCAAATGTTTACGGAACATATCGGCTGAGATCGGGATATAGTGCTGTCTGCTGTTTTGAATGAAAAAAGCCTTCGCGGAGTTGGAATACCAAGATGGCTTAATTGTTTCCTGAGATGTTATTTGTTCTTCTTCGGTCATTTTGAAAGATAAAGGGTTGTTTGATTGGACCCGTTGTCGCGTGTGCCATTTGGCATTCGGACGAACTGAGATTTTGTCCAAGTGGCGGGGTCGGCTCCAACGCTTGTGGCTCGTTTGAAAAAGTTCACCAGCTTATCCTCGCTCCAATCCTCCACCAAGAACCAGCCATGCAGGGACTTGTTGCCACTCGCCACGGCACAAACCAGGGGAGTGACAGTGGTGTTCAAGTGGAACAAAAGAGATGCATGGTTGTCGTGGCTTCCTTCGTCAAATTCAACGACAAGGTATTTTCGAGGCCCGGTATTTCCGAGAGTGTGAGCGGATCGTTTGCCGGCTTGTGTAAGTCCTCGGCGGGCGTTCATTGGACTGGGAACAATCAATTGGAATTTTGCTAATTGCCCTCGCCATTCGTCTCGGCTACGAGTGGCGAATGTCCAACTGCTGACCCCGCAACAAAGAAGCGGGTTGCCTGGGAAAAGATGATCTATTATTTGCTCGGCGTCATACTCCTCAACAGGGATTGGGGATGCGTTGGTCAAATCAGGTACGGTTTTAGTACCGATGAATTGCTCAACAAGGGCTGTGCTTCGCCGAGGCCAACGCAGTCGTTTGGGCGATATACTACTTTGCAGCGATCCGCACCGAGAGCGAATGGCGTTCTCCACTTCGTTAGGTTGAAGGGTGCGCGTACTGTTTTCATCACAATAGGAAACAATTTCATGGTCATCGATGTTTGCTTCAATCATGCGGCAAACAACGTGGTAGATCCACCGGTGGACGCCTTCGCCCGCCGTTGGACATGGCTTAACAGCAACCCCTTTGGTTCGCTCAGTTGAAACTAGCTCATTCATGCTCTTGACCCTTTCTCTTGTTCGCGTTTGCGCTTCTCTTCTTTCTTGAACTGGTGGAACTGTCGCTTTTCCTCATCCCGCTCTTGTTTGAGCAGGCGTTTTCCGTCTCTCTCTTTTGTTCGCGTTCGAGTATGCGCTTGCGTCTTTCCTCGGCCCTTTGTTCCAAGTGCGGCACGGGTGGGGTTTGTGGATTGGCTTTCATGTCAGCCAAGTCATACTCTATTTCTGAACTACTAAAGTCGCGCAAGCTGAGCGCATAAATGAAGTCACAGACGGCGGCATACTCGATAAACCAATCCCCTTGCGAAGGTTGTAAGAAATACTTGCCCCCGCAGTAGTACATCCTGAGGGGAGGCCGTTTCTTGAGTTGCGGCTTGTCTGGACTCATCGCGCACCCCCTTCCAACGAGTTGAGATAGCTCACGAGGCTTGAGTGATTCACGAGCCTGACGCGCCCTTTGCGGCCCTTGGCGGGGGCAACCTTGACCGACCGCACTGGCGGCGAAAACCCGTTCCGCTCGTTTGGTAAAACAAGCTGTGACATCTTCGCTCGGGACAGTCCTGTAAGCGGACACGGAACGCCCTGCGGGGGCAGCCGAAGGAACGCAGGAACTGGATTGCTCGTAACGCTTGAATCCCCACCCTTGGAGTCAAGCCCGTCTTTTTGTTCGGTGGCACGTATCGCCATGCAAACGAGTATGCACCAAAAATCCCGGAAGTCTTGTGAATGACATGATGCTTAAATGCTGCATTTAAGCCTATATCGGGCAGACAGCCGATTAAACCGGTTTTAACTGGGTGTGTTTTGCCATTTCAACTGGAAATCCTGCAATGAGTTTTTCAACATTTGCAGTTGCTATCGACCAGTCGGCTTGGTTGGCGTACAGGGGAATTTCTATCGCTCCTTTCTTGTGGTTTGCAGAGTATTCCGTAGCCTGTGAAATGCTGAGGTTGGCGACCTTCACCAAGCGGAAGGCTCCCAACCGTTTTAAGTCTGTTTCTAGTTTCCTCAGCTTGCTCTCGCCCTTGCCCTGAGCCGGTGGCCTTTGCCTTTTATCTTTCAAGAGGCGTTTGAAACCTTCCACCAGTGCCCTGTCTGAGTGCCGCCAATTGATTGTAAAAGTATCACCCGATGGGGATACCGTTTCTGGGTGCTTTGCAAAATACTCGCTGAATCGTTTGCGATCCTCCTCGCTCACAACAACCTCCTCGCTTGGGGTCGGTATCGAAACACTCAAGTAAGGCGTTTGGGGAAAGCCAGCACCAAGGGGAAACCAAATGCGCCAAGCCTCTGGAATGCTGCCATGCTGCCGATGATATTCTCTGGCGAACTCATACACCCAGCAATCAAACAACTCGCCAACAGGGCAACCGGAAAAATCCCATTCTTCGTTAGCCAACGAGACTTCAGGCAACTGGTGATCCATGGCCCGATTGGCTCAAAGGCTGATGGCTAATTCAATCTTTATTGCGATTGCTGCGGCCAGATGGCCCAGAACCCCTCGGCAGCCTCCCTTGTGACAAGCTGCCGGTAGTGGCGGTAGAGCATCTGCGTGTCCCGGTGGCCAAGTTCATGCGCCGTCTTGTCGGGGGTAGCTGGCGAAGCTGTGCCGCATGATGTCGTGCCCCCACGTTACGCCTGAGGCTTGCCTGAGGGCCTCCAGCCGCCGTCTCCTGCTCTTGGGCGGCAGATCACCACCCAGACTGAGCCACCCCTTGAGGTTCTCTGAAATGGTGATCAGCCGCCTCTGCCGGGTCTTGGCCTTGTGCCCGTTGATGCTGACCCCGTGGGTGGTGATGTCCTCCCAGCCCAACCGCATCAGTTCCTCGGGGCGCACGCCGGCGAAGATGCCTAGGGCAAGGTAGGGGACCATGCCGGGGTCTTGAGAGGCTGCTGCTACCATCAAGTTAGAGATTTGGCCGGGGGAGAAGATACAGGGCTGCTCGTCATCCTCTTTCGGAAGTATAATGTATTTTAGTGGATTATAGATACAATATGATTCCCTTATACACCAGTTTAGAAACGGTCCAATCTTGGCAAGAACGCCCTCAATGGTGCTGCGTTTCCAGTTTCTGGCGGCAAACCACCCCTCGAGCATCGCCGTGGAGAGTTCGTGGCACTGAAGCCCACCGAATGCCCCGACCAGCAGCTTTAACTTCCACCTGATCTGCTTGAGGGTCAACGGCCTTAGGTTCTGCGTTTCCCTCACAAGGAGGTAGCGGGAGGCGGCCTCGGCTAGGGAGGCGGGCTTCAGGTCGCTTGCAGCCCCTTTATTTTTGCCCGACTGGTAGGCGAGCATGACCCTTTGCCGCTCGACCAGGGGCAGGGCCTTCCAGAACTGCTCGGTGGGGTGCTGCCGGTGGGTCTCGATCAGCCAGCCTTGGGCCTCCTCCTTGGCCCTGAAGAAACGTTGGCTACGCCTCCCGTTGACCTTGGCCGTGGCACGCCACCTAGGGTTCCCGTGATTGATGACCTTCCGGAGTGTCAAAATTCCGCTAACATCCGCTAACACAAAATCACGGAAAACTAGCCGGAGAACCCTAGCACGGGTTTTTTGAAAAACTGAAAAACCCTAGAAAAAATGGTGCGCTCGAAAGGACTCGAACCTTCACGCCTTTTGGGCACAACCACCTCAAGGTTGCGTGTCTACCAATTCCACCACGAGCCATGGCTGAAACATGGCCCGATTGACAAGCCGTTTCTGCCTCCGTCCTTTTAACTCGTCATGAAGGGACACCGGAGTCTGGGGATACTGGAGGGGAAAGCCTCTCCGCGCCTGTTGTCATTCAGCCTCTCAAAAACACTTGGCACCCATCCTGGCCGGTGTGACGATTATCGCGCTTTGAATTACTTAAACCGGACAATGGTGATCGAATTTGTATTGTTATTGTTTCTTCCGCCGAGTACCGTGTATCTATCATTTGAATGGCAATTATCTTGGCCGATACTCGATCGAGAGTAAGAAGGTATTACGACTTTACTGTTAGTGATGCCGTGATGGTGCTCCACGATTAGGGAATTTTACATGAAACAAACCAAAAAAGTTATAGCAATAATGCTGATAGGCCAGTTGTTTGGCTTGGCCAACTCGGCAATCAAGGTTGCGGCGCAGGAATATAATTTGACCATCCAGCCAGGCGCCGGGGGGGGCTACGAGTTATCCTGGGACTCCGCTGGGCAAAACGCCAACTACACGGTCGAGTATGCGTCCGATCTGGCTGAGTCGCAATGGATCAAGCTCTCGACTGGCAGCAGTTGGCCAATCAACGCGACAAGTTTCAATTTGCCTCTAGTTTCCGGAGAGACAGCGGTTTTTTGTCGTCTGAAGATAGAAGGCGCCGACCCGCATCAGGCTCGTTGGTTCGCCACCGAAATTTCACCGCACTCGAAAAACAAATTAGCTGGTTACCCGGATCCGGAGTTAGGAATATCGTTCGACGACGACTTCATCATCGTAACCAGCAACGGCATACCGACATTTGAGTTCGTTATTACGACGCCGAATGAGTTGAGCAGGCAAGATTACGAGTGGGAAATACCGCGTTTTCCGGAACCGGCAGATGAGTTGACGCAGATTCCACTTCTTGGAGTGGTGGCGTTCACTACGACGGGGTTGCCGATCTACGGTCCAAACGAGGCGGAGATGCCTGACCCATATGGGGATCCGTACATCAACGGCATTCTCGATTTTTGCCACGGCCACACTGCCAATGGAGGAAATTATCATTTTCACTTCGCACCCACTTGCTTGATCGAGGCGCCGAACGGCACGGAAGAGCATTACAACATCATCGCCTTTGCGTTAGATGGATATCCGATCATAGCCCACTACAAATCGGTTCACGGTAAAACCGGGGGCGAGGCTTTCGGTTGGCAGGAAGTCAGCGGGTACGAGCCTGATGCAGACTACAAGGAGGACGTGATCGAGGGGAACGAGCTTTCTACTTACGCGTGGGACAATCACAATTACGAGGCTAATCGCAAGGGGCGCACGCTCGATGAGTGCAACGGACGTGCCTTGGTCAAGGTAGGCCTGGCCAGCGGTGCGACATTTGATGAGGCGAGTTTCTTTGGCTTTGAATATGCCTATTTTGTCACCGGTGAGTTCCCTTACTTCATAGCCAAGTACCGAGGTACGGCAAACATCACCAATGACGGTGGCCCACCTGATGGAGGGGGAGGTCGACCTCCCCGCCCTTGAGTACTAACATTCAGCTCAAAGAAAATGAAACACCTTCTGGTCACAACAATCTCAGCCGTGCTGTTGGTGGGGTGCCAGTCTGCTAGTCAAACTACATTCAAAACACCAGGCATCTCAATTCATGAAGCAGCTGAAAAAGGGAACATTGAAGCCATTCAAAAACATTTTGATGCGGGAACTGACGTAAATGAAAAGGATAAATATGGAGATACTCCCCTTCATATCGCTGCGGTCCGCTCGAGCCGGGAAACAGTAATACAGCTTATTGAAAAAGGTGCGGATGTAAATTCAAGAACGAAATGGGGTCGTACTCCCCTGGCGGAAGCAGCTTCGGTTGGATCCGGAGAAATCGCCGAGTTGCTTATCGTCGAAGGTGCGGATGTAAATGCTAGGGAGAAGGGTGGAGGAACTCCTTTGCATCAGGCGACCTACGGGGATCATGTGGAAGTTGCTGAACTGCTTATAGCCAACGGTGCGGATGTAAATGCTCAGGATGACGGAGGGTATACACCGATGGACTACTCATTCGGCGAGACTGCTTCACTGCTCCTTGAACACGGTGGAAGAACCAAGGAAGAGCTGTAGTTGTCCTGGCAGAGTGAACAATGGACAAATGCGATCATTTTATCACACAACCAAAATCTGATATCCTATCGGTGCATCTTCTAATTCCCTGAAAGGACGCCTTTATATTTAAGCCCGTAACGGTAGGCTCTGGATATTCTTTCTGACGTTTCCAGTGACCAAACAATTTCACCGTTATTATCTAACTCATTAATTTGTTTTGAGTATCCACTGACAATCAGAGTGTTGCCATTGGGCAATCTTTGCACACTACCTTGGTGGTCGGAAAACTCATACTTAAAGCTTTTGACCTTCCTATTAGTTTGGGGATTGACTTCAACCGCTTCATCGTCCCCGTTGCTCACGGTAAGGATATTACCAATACGCATTGATTCTTTGTTTGCATCCGGGATTTGAATATTGGTGCCAAGATATCGATCTGTAACCCAGCAACCACCGTGAAGTCGCCCTGAAAACCCTTGATTCCATTTGTAAAGAAGGTTGGCGCCGGAACTACTGTGGTCGAAGATGGCCATGGTCCTGCCGGGGGCCTGTATATTTACCAATACCTGGTCGAGTGCGGGATTATAACTGACACTATTGATGTATCCCTGAACTTGATCACCGAGTTTCTCTGATACGTTGCATTCCCAAACAACTTTGCCTCCATTTTTTCCTACGGGTTTTATCTCAAATAATTTTCCTGGTCTTCTTCTTTCCTCAAAGCCGGCACATACCAAAATATTGCCATTCGGCATTGGCTCAACATCGTAACTAGGAGTGAAGCTATCTCCGTAGAAACTGAAATCCCACAACACTTCACCTTCCCAACTTATTTTTTGAAACGTGCCACTGGGATGAGCCCCACCAGGCCGGAAAGTAAAACCACCTTTGTTTAGCGGAAAAAGGACACTGCCGTCAGGCAGCAAATAGGGGGATGTTTGAATGCTGCCTTCTGAAACTTCCCATTGGTGAACTTTTTCCTTTTTAATGTCATAAAGATAAGCAGTCCTACCGATCGAAAACATTGTGTACCCGGGATATGGCTCTGAAGCTTGAATGCTAGATTGGGAAAGGCCCAAAAAAAACAATCCAATACTTAGCAAGCTGCAGATTCGCTTAATGTCTGCCAGATAATATTTGTTTAGTTTACTTGAATTGAATATTGAGTATTTATTTTTCATGATTGCCTTGCAGAAAGAGTGGAGAGAAAAAGGCGTTGGAACAAGTAAATTCAAAGGCTCGTCGTTAAAATTTGAAAGCTAAAGGGGGCCAAATACAACCCGTATCACAGCCTGAAGGCGGAGGGATTGTTAAGGCGACAGTTAAAACGACTTGAATACCGCGCTTGAAGAGATGACAATTTTCGCGGAGTGGAATTAATACTACTCACAACAATCGCGGCTGTGCTGTTGATGGGGTGTGGGAATACAGGTGGTGCGCTGATTCAAGCTGCCAAAGGCGGAAAGGTTGAAGCTGCCAAACATGCGATTGCGGAAGGAGCAGGTGTAAATGATATAGCTCACGAAGGAGGATGAGGGGGGGGCTTTGCATTGTGCGGCTAGATTTGGCGAAAGTGTATGACTATGAAACTCCCAATGACACGATCATCTATGACACATCAACACTGCCCGGTTCGCGGCTTCACGATCATCGCCACTATGGCAAGTCCAGATCATTCCGCCGAAAGCCGCAGAACGACTCCAGCTTCAACTGCCGTCATTTCAAGATCAGATCCGATGATGAACAGAAGCCGTATATCCAAAGCATTAATCTGCGCTCTAATATTGAGCACTACCGTCACGGTCAGCTTGGGAAAAGAACCAGTCGGAAAAGTCAAAAACATTCTTCTGATCATGTCAGACGACTTGAAGGCCAGTGCGTTGCCGGCTTATGGCAACACCATTTGCCGGACGCCCAATATTGATCGGCTTGCAAAGTCAGGGATGGTTTTTGAACGCGCTTACTGCCAGGGGCTGGCTTGTTCGCCGTCGCGACCGTCGATGTTGCGGAGTATCTATCCCAAGTCAAAGGCAACCGCGCCGACGATCGGCGAGCATCTTCAAAAGCATGGAATGTACACGGCACGAGTGGGCAAGATTTTTCATATGCCCGTGCCCCATGCTCAACTTGATGGCAGCAACGGCAGGGATGTCGCTGAATGCTGGAGCGAGCGTTATAACACGAAGAGCGCTGAGACGTTTTCGCTGGGGCTATACCGGTTGTTGAACTCGGATATCGTGACCCGGAAGATTGAAGGCCGCGACGCCAAGGGCCCAAACCGGATGTGGGCGACTGTCGAAACCAACAAGGAAGATGGATCCGATCAGGCAGACTACAAGGTGGCGACGAAGGCGGTTGAGTTGCTGCGGGAACGCAAGAAGGCGGGAAAACCATTCTTCCTTGGCGTGGGTTTTGTGAGGCCGCACTTCCCGATGGTCCAGCCGAAAAAGTTCTTTGACCTGTATCCGCAGCAGAAGATGAAGATTCCGCCGCTGATTGCGGGCGACCTAGATGATATTCCTCCTGCTGGCCGTGGGGCCGATGGCAAGGGTCTCAATGAAACCGAAGAAGGACGCCGCCGAATGTGGCAGGCGTATTATGGTTCGGTGTCGTTCATGGATGAGCAGCTCGGACGAGTGCTCCACGAACTTGATCTCCTTGGACTGCGCGATTCCACAGCAATCGTTTTCACTACCGACCACGGCTACCATCTCGGCGAACATGGATTCTGGCAGAAAGCCAACCTGCACGAGGAAGTCGTTCGTGTGCCGTTGATTGTCAGTGTACCGGGGATCAAGCCGGGTCGGACATCGTCATTTGTGGAGCTTGTGGATCTCTATCCCACCTGGACAGACCTGCTGGGACTGCCGATGCCCAAGGGCATACATGGTAAAAGCCTGACAACGATTCTGCACGATCCGAATGCAAAAGTGCGCGATACAGCCCTGTCGATCCATAACCGGGCCGGCGGTGGCCTGCGTTCGCCCCAGTGGCATTACATGAATTATGCCGGCAAAGGAGAAGAGCTCTACGATATGATCAAGGACCCAGGCCAGTACACCAACGTTGTTTCCGATTCGAAGTACGCCGCTATCCTGAAGCAGGCCAGAGCCCAGTACAAAGCCCGGATGGCAGCCGCGAAATGAAAGACGTACCGATAAAAAATAAATGTTTTAGGTGTTCTTATTTGGTGTCCGGTTTACCTTTCCGCGCACCAATGAGCATGATTCTAAAAACTTAACACTCTTAATAATATCCATAAACCATGAACCTGAAATTCTCGTTTTTATCTATTTTCCTTGGGTGCACCTTTGGCGCGACTTGGATGAGTGCAGCCATCACCGTCGACCGTATGTTCAGCGACGGCATGGTGATCCAGCGCGAAAAGTCGGTTCCCGTCTGGGGGACGGCCGATGCGGGTGAATCGGTCACGGTGTCTTTCCGTGATCAATCCAAGAAGGCGACTGCCGGCAAGGATGGCAAATGGTTGGTCAAGCTGGATGCCCTGAAGGTAGGTCCAGCGGGTAAACTGACTGTTTCGGGCAAGATCAACAAAGTTGAGTTCAAGGACGTTCTGGTGGGTGAAGTCTGGATCGGTTCGGGGCAGTCGAACATGGCCGGAGGGGCAGGAGGCTACGCCAAGAGAGATACGGACTTGGCCAAGATTATTGCCGAGGGACCTTATCCTCAAATACGCCTCTACGCCGGTTCCGCATGGAAGGTTGCCGACAAGGCATCCATGCCGAGGTTTTCGGCCATTCACTTGTCCTTTGGCTATGCCTTGCAACAAGAATTGAAGGTGCCCGTCGGATTGATGGTCGGTGCGGTGGGTGGTACGCCGTCCGGACGTTGGTTGTCCGAGGAAATGGCCGCCGCCGATGCTGAGCTGTCGAAGAAATTCAAGGCTGCGAACGGTTATGCGTTGTCCGGTTTCATCAACGACCGGGAAGCCTTCATGAAGGAATGGCAGGCCAAGGTTGCGAAAGCCAAGGCCGAGGGAAAGCGCGCTCCGCGTGGGCCCGCCAGAATCGGTGATCTTTACGCTCGGCATATCCAGTATATGGTGCCCTACGGGATACGGGGCGTTCTTTGGGACCAGGGAGAATCCAAGACGCAGATACCCGGCGTGGCCGACCAGTACGTGGTGATGAATGCTCTGATAACGGGTTGGCGCAATGTCTGGGGCCAAGGGGATTTTCATTTTCTGCATGTGCAAAAGCCGAGTGGCGGGGTGTGCCCTTGGGATCCCGAGAACACGGTCAACCGGGGAGCGAAAGCCTTCAGCCCCAATTTGCCGGGCAACCATTTTGATAAGCCCAACTCCTTGGCCTATCATTTGGATCACGTTCGGATGGGCACGCTCAAAAATGCTCCGTTGGTTACCGCACTTGACTTGGGAACGGGCGTCCATCCGTCCAATAAATCAGGCTATGGCAAGCGGGCCTGCCGGGTGGCCTTGGGATCGGTGTACGGACATAAGGTGGCTATTTCGGGGCCCGTCTACAAGTCACACAAGGTGGAGGGAAAGAAGGTGCGCGTATCCTTCAATCACATTGGCAAAGGACTTGCCTTTCGGCATGCCAAGGCCTTGCAAGGATTCGAGATTGCGGGAGCAGACGGCAAGTGGCAGTGGGCCGAGGCAGCCATTGATGGCGACTCAGTCGTTCTCAGTCATCCTGAGGTGTCCAAGCCGTTGAATGTTCAGTATGCCTTCAGCAACAAACCGAGTTACGCGAACTTCTTTAACAAGGACGGACTCCCCGGGCTGACTTTCACCACGGTCAAGTGGGAACGATGAATTCGGCCCGACTCCACTTTATACTTCAAAATAATTCTATCATGAAGAACCTCATATTCATCGTTTGGGCAGCAATGGCCCTCCCGTCTGCCTATGCAGGAAGAGTAACGGCTCCCGAAGGTAAGACTTATGTCTACAAGGAAACGAATGGAGTTTCCAGAGAGCTTGAAATCTACTTCCCGAAAGCAAAGCAGGGACCGAAGAAGCCGGTTCCAGGCATCATCATGTTTCACGGTGGCGGCTGGGGTGGAGGAACCCGGGACCAGTTCCGTTATCTTTGCCATTACTTTTCCACAAGGGGACTCGTCGCCGCCACTGTAACCTACAAGCTCGCCCCAAAGGCCCGCACCGAAGAAGCTAAAAGCACAGAATCTCGGAAGCGCGTCTGTATAACCGACGCGAAGAGTGCCATTCGTTGGTACAAGCAGAATGCGGAAGAACTTGGCATAGATCCGCGGAAAATTGTCGCAGGCGGGGGCTCGGCCGGCGGGCATATCAGTTTGCTGGCGACAACCACCTCGGGCTTGAATGACCCCAACGACCCGAAAGGGTACGACACCTCCGTTGCGGCTTACCTTTTGTTCAACCCGGCGCTTAGCGCGGGTGACGCCAAGGATCCCGAAGTGGATTTTTTGCAGCAACTCAAAGCCGACTTCCCGCCGTCCATCGCATTCTTTGGAAGTGAGGACAATTGGATGAAAAAGGGATGGGACCCCGCGTACGACAAAATGAAGTCGCTCGGTGTCAAGTCGGCGGACTTCAGGATTGCCGAAGGGATGGGGCACGGGTTTTTCAACCGCCAGCCCTGGGCGGATGTCTGCCTGATCGAAGCGGACAGGTTCTTGAAGGCTCTCGGCTATCTCGAGGGTGATCCCACCCTGGCAATGCCCAAATCCGGGGAGCAACTCAAAGACGCGAAAAAGGCGATGGACCCAACGCGCTGACGCGCGTGAGTCACCTCAAACGTTATCCAAGTCTTTTGGCGGCAGCATTGGAACGTTGACTGAGGTTTAAGGCTAACCATTTTCTGGTGAAAATCTTCGATGATGGGTACAATCCCTCTTCCCGATGAATAAATCCTCTGTGATCCTCTTTGCGTTACTGCTTCCTCTTGCAGTTTTGGCTGAGGAGAAACCCCCCAACATTGTACTGTTCCTGGTGGATGATATGGGCTGGCAGGACACCTCGGTGCCTTTTCATACTGAACGCACACTTTTTAACGACCACTGGGGGTGAAATTCACCCAAGCGTATGCTGCAGCCGTATGCTCCCCGACGCGTACCTCCATCATGACCGGCCAGAACCCGATCCGCCATCAAGTGACCAACTGGACGCTCAACAAGGACGGCGAAACTTCCGGCAAAACTGTCCGACTCCAGGCACCGACCAACTGGAAACGCAATGGTCTGCAACCCGATGCCATCACATTGCCCAAACTCCTGCAAGGAGCCGGCTACTACACGATCCACGCGGGCAAAGCGCATTGGGGCGCTCACGATACACCCGGCTCCAATCCCAGGAATCTGGGATTTGACGCCAACATCGCAGGCCACGCCGCCGGTGGACCTGGCGGATGGTACGGAAAAACCAACTTCGGCAATAATCCCGACGGCACGCCAAAACGCCCCTGGGGAATTCCAGGGCTCGAGCATTACTACGGTAAGGAGATCCACCTCACAGACGCCACCACCATTGACGCGCTCAAGGCCGTCGATACCGCCGTGACTAAGGACAAACCCTTTTACCTTTACCTCGCCCACTACGCAGTGCACGCGCCCATTCGCCCGCACCCGCCATACGACGACAACTACAAGGGCAAGAAATACGTAGGCACCAACATCCCGATCCCGGGCGTTGAGGTCAGCTACGCTTCTATGGTGGAAGGCATGGATGCCAGCCTAGGGCAGGTATTGGACAAACTCGACGAGCTCAAGGTCGCCGAAGACACTATCATTTTATTTTCGTCGGATAATGGCGGGCTTTCCTATGGGGTGCGCGGTAAAACGCCAAGAAATACTGGCCGAAACACCCACTGCTGGCCACTGAAAGCGGGTAAAGGTTCCGCCTACGAAGGCGGCACGCGCGTCCCTATGATCGTCTCATGGGCGCGGCCGAATACCCAAAACCCACATCAGAAAAAGCTTCCTATTGCCGCTGCCTCCATCTGTGACACACCGAACATTTGCGAAGACTACTATCCGACTCTCTGTAATTGGGCCGGCATCAGTGAGCTGCTTATAGGACGTGAAGATATCGACGGCCGAGACCTCACTGCCGACGTCACCGGCAAGGCGCCAAAAGTTACCCAACCGTTCCTCTTTCATTATCCGCATGTCTGGGGCCCGCGCGGCCCAGGATACGAACCGCACAGCAGCATTCGGCTCGGTGATTGGAAGGCCATCTACTTCTACCAGCCCAAGCGCTGGGAACTCTACAACCTAAAGGACGACCTCGGTGAAGTAAAAAACCTCGCCAGCACCCATCCCGAACGACTCAAGGAGCTATCCGATCGCATGAAAATTGAACATGATCGCCGAGATGCCCAATACCCCGCCAACCGCGAAACCAAAGAACCCGAACCACCCCTCTGGCGATGAGAACGAAAAGTAACGCGGTTTACGGTCGAGAAGATAAGTAATCCCTGCGCTAATGCATTCTCAATTAAGCGAATGAAGAAATAATGTTTTTGCGTGTTCTGATTTAATAACCGGTTTATATTTTTCGCATGCTGATGAATAAATTTTATCTACCCCTCTTTGCTTTACTGCTTCCTTTGGCAGTTTGGGCAGAGGCAAAAAAACCAAACGTCATTTATATACTCGCCGATGACTTGGGATATGGAGATCTCTCCTGTTATGGACAGAAAAAATTCCAGACACCCAATATTGATCGGTTGGCGAAAGAAGGGCTCAAGTTCATCGCGCATTACTCGGGCAATACCGTGTGCTCTCCCAGTCGGGCAGTTTTGATGACCGGCCAACATTCAGGTCACTGCTATATCCGGGGAAATCTGAGTGGAGAGAAGGGTGCGGCACTCGATCCCAAAATGACGGTGCTACCTGAAGTATTTAAGGCGGCGGGCTATCGCACGGGCGCATTTGGCAAATGGGGATTGGGCCACACGCACTTGCCCAATGCCCCTAATCCATTGAGCCACGGTTTTGATGAATTTTACGGCTGGAAAAGTCAGGGGATTGCCCACACCTATTACCCCTCTACAGCCGTACATAACGGAAAGGAGGTGCCGCTAATAAAAGGCACTTATCTTCACATCCCATTAATGGAGCATGCCCGTGATTTTATCCGGCGTAGTGTGAAAGATGGTAAACCCTTCCTCTGTTACATCCCCACCGCTATTCCGCATGCCGCGATGCATGCGCCCAAGGAATTGCATGATAAATGGCGCAAGAAATTTTCGAGGTTTGATGCCAAGGTGGGCAAGTACCGCGCGGGTGGAGAGGAATGCCCGGACGTGCAGAACCCTATAGCGGGATTTGCAGCGATGATGGAGCATCTGGACAACGAAGTAGGCGCAATACTGACCCTGCTGGAAGAGTTGAAGGTGGATGAGAACACCCTTGTGATGTTCACCAGTGACAATGGTGCACACAAGGAGGGAGGTCATGATCCTAACTTTTGGAATTCCACCGGCAACTTACGTGGGCACAAGCGCGATATGCACGAGGGCGGTATCCGTGCACCGATGCTTGCCCGTTGGCCTGGAGTGATTGCTCCGGGTAAAGCCACCGCTCATATCAGTGGTTTTCAGGATGTGTTGCCTACAGTCTGTGAATTGGTTGGGCAACCTGTGCCCAAACAGAATGATGGCATTTCTTTTGCCCCAACTCTGCGGGGCGAAGCCGAAAAACAGCAAACCCATGACTACCTCTACTTCGAGTTTTGTAAGGGGTTGAAGCAAAAGATCTTTTCGCAGGCCGTCCGTATGGGCGATTGGAAGGCTTACCGGCAGACTGGCAAACCATTGGAGTTATTTAACCTCGCAGAAGATCCGTCTGAAAAAAGAGATCTCGCCGAATCCAAACCGGATTTGGTTGCAAAGATGGAAGCGGTGATTAAGGAAGCACACCAGCCGCTTTCCACGCAGTAATGTTCCCTCTCTTTAGAGTTTTTCTACCGATTTCACAGGACAACCTGCTGGGCCTGAAAAAGGACCTTCCAACCGAAGAAAGAATTCCAATGCATTAAACAATGATGAAACACATACTACTAACAACAATCGCAGCCGTGGTGTTGGTGGGGTGTGGGCCGCAGCCGCCTGACCTCAACATTTACGCAGCTGCTTTCAATGGAAATACCGCTGCCGTAAAACAGCACATAGCTGCTGGCGCGGATATAAACGCGAAGAACGAGGCTGGTTTTACTCCCTTAATAAATTCTGCTTACAAAGGTCACAAGAAAATCGCCGAACTACTTATATCGGAAGATGCAAATGTAAACTCTGAGAATAATGATGGACAGTCTCCTTTATATCTCGCAGCTAGTGAGGGGCATAAGGACATTGTCGAATTACTTTTGAATGAAGGCGCTGATATAAATCACAAAGATAATCGCCTCAAAGACACGCCATTACATCGAGCAATTTACGGAGGCTATGAAGATGTCGCCAATCTTATTATTGAAAGAGGTGCAGATATTAATGTTGCGGGTGAAGATGGAACGACTCCTTTACATTATGCTGTAATAGCTTTTTATAGCACAGTTGAATTACTCATTGAAAAAGGTGCAAATATTAATGCGAGAATTGTTTCCGGAACACACATTGGTAAAACTCCACTAGATATCACTAAGCATCCAGATTTTAAAAATGACGATTATATTGCAGAAACCGCCGACCTCATCCGCAAACACGGCGGCAAGACGGGTGAAGAATTGAAAGCTGAAGAGAAGTAGTCATTGGAAGGCACAACCACTATCTCCTGCCCTTTTTGCAACTCGGATACTCTCGTCATACTGGACGAGATAGATGGAGAACTTGACTTGGTGTCCGACTGCGAGAACTGCTGCCGGCCAATCAATGTAAAGGCAACCGTCGAAGGGGGTCAGGTGGTGGGTGTGGAGGTTGAGTAGCCTCGTTTTGCGTCTTGTAAAAACTCTTCAAGCACAGATTAAGCAACTGGTTTTGTGAGTCGATTTGCATCAATTAGATGGCAGCGAATGGCAGCGGATTCGTTATTAAGTTTAGTTCTTTCACCCGTTTGAAACACCACCTCAAGATTGCGTGTCTACCAATTCCACCACGAGCACATCGCCCCGAATTTGGCCGTTCTTGGCTGTTTTCCAATCGGCTTGGCTTCGCCGGGTGCGCCAACTTTTGGCGCGGCTGGCATTTAAACCATTCGCTTTAGAATTTAACGCGGTAGAACTGTTGTCCGGCGTTTGGCGCGGGCGCGGTGATTTTGAAACCACCGGCTTCGGCCTCGACTGAGGCTTCGGCCACGTCGGCAAAGGCTCCTCCCAAGGCTGCCATGGATTGCAGGGAAAGTTGCCCCGGCGAGAGGTCCCCGCCGGCAAGGCTCACACGCAGTTCGACACTGTTTTCCGAGACGTTGATCGTTGTAATCTCCAGCACTGCCTCCTCGTCATCGGCTCCAAGGTCATGAACCACCAGATTATCGACCAAGCCAAAGGAGGTTGCCTGATTGTCGGACACCGAGGAGAAGGCGTCGTAGTAACCGACGAAGATGTTGCCCTCGGTCGTGAATGGCGACGCCGTCGATCGCCCATGTCACGCTGTCGCCAATCTTGGTGATGGAAACCTGTCGCCATGCGAAGCCAACTGCGCCGTTGGCCAACGCGCCGGTTTGTTTGTCCGGGAAGGCCGCAGCCTGCGCGGCGGGAGGGCTTTGGCCGGGGAACGCGTCGGCGTAATGAGCGTTGGTGTTGTTGCGGGAGTCGCCGGTGGTGCCGGCCGCATAAGCGCCGGACTCGGCGGCTTGGCGAGCGCCGCCGATGTGCGCGCGGAAGTCGCCGGAGTTGCCGGAGCCGCCCTCGCCGGTGACGCCAAACCAAGCGCCATCGGCGTTATCGGAAGCCCATTGCAAGTGGTCGCCGGTGGTACCGACCCCGGCCGTGAAAAACTCGGTGGAACCACCGCCGCCGCCCGGGAAGGGGCCGTTGGCGTTGACCCACATGTCGAAATTGAGTTGGTAGTCGCCGGTGAAATTGCCACCGACCGGCGAGATGCTTATGGCCTCGGCGCCGGT
>LWDU01035221.1_pt1 | contig 20338 bp, 20 predicted proteins | sample 727161 | NCBI WGS metagenome assembly LWDU01 (sample SAMN04566230, study PRJNA314399) | hydrothermal vent metagenome | isolation source: deep sea hydrothermal plume seawater | place: Mexico: Gulf of California, Guaymas Basin | collected 2004-07-11
CTGTATCGCCATAATAATCAAACCGTCTTGCAAGAAAACGCATGATGGCGTTGCTTTGCGTCATTCGAATCTGATCAGGATGTTCTAAGTCAATCAGATAGGGAAGATTCGCGAACGGCAGCGACAGTGCGTCTTTATGGTCCTGCCAATCCGGGGACTCATCCTCAATGAGGCTGCCATCTTGATTAATGCCAAAGCGTACTTCCAAGATTTCAACCCCGGCATGAGCCAGAAGAAAGCGTATTGGCTGAGCCAGCCCTCTGATGGCCCAATACCCAAGCTCAAACCTCGCGTTTGCGTTTTCGATTCGCTGCACTATGTCAGATCTCCATCAGGTGAATTATTACAGGGCCATTTCTTAATCTGCGAGACCAACCCCAAGTTATTGATTCGCGATTAAGCTAACAAATCGCTTGACTGAGTAGCCGATCAAAAAACACAATATCATGTCTTTAAAAGGAGAGTATTTGAGTAACACCTATTACAAGTCGTTGTCAGAAGCGCTACCCGATATTAAGCGGGTCAAGGAAGAAAAGAGCCGTCTTGAGTCCTGTGGCGTCAAATATATTCTTTCATGCTGGATCGATATGTTCGGCGTGCCCAAAACAAAACCCGTGCCGATCAGTGATTTTGAACTGCTGTGCATGGGCAAAGGCCCGCAGTTTGCGGTTCATTCGATCTCATTCGTTCCGGAACTTGGCCCAGCCGACTCCGATCAAATACCACTGCCTGACCTGGATAGCATTGTTGTGTGCCCCTAGGAAAAACTCTCAGGCAAAAAGCAAATATCCACTCCAAAACAGGGCAAATGTTTTACCTCTTGTTTGAGGACTTGCTCCTATGCAGGAGCAATTTTGGACAAGATCAAGAATTATAGGTAACTGGGATTTCCGAGATGTAGTCAATCTGGGCTTGCAAGTTCTGTACTGGCTAATCTAGCGAACCGACAAACGTTGGATCAGCCTTCGCAAGAATAGTTCGCCTTGGTCTATCTGCTCTAGGTCTATGAACTCATTTGGCTTATGGGCCTGATCTATTGAGCCAGGACCGCAAATTACGGTGGGGAATCCCGCCGCTTGAAACTGACCAGCTTCAGCTACATAGGGCGCGTATTGCGCCCCTGCTGGAATAGCCAAAGAATGCATTAGGGCGCTTGCTGGAGATTCCTTCATAAGAAACGACGGCGCAGATGCAGTAGTTTCTGTTGTTATATAGCAATCATTACTAATATGTTTCATATTAGGCAGTATCTCATCTTGGCAAAATTTTTCGAATTCATTGATGATTGTTTGAGCATCATCGCCTGGGATAGAACGAATATCCCATTGAAACTCGCAATGACGAGAAATTATGTTTATGGCGGTGCCTCCATGGATGACCCCAACATGGATGGTCGAGTGATGGGGTTCAAAGCCGGTATTCCTATTGGTAGCATCAGCAAGCTGGCTTGCCATAGTATTTAAAGTATCCACTAATTTAGCGGCTATCATTACCGCGCTAACGCCTTTATGGGTTTGACTTGAGTGTGCTTCGAAACCTTGGATAGATGTTTTTAGGGTAACCATCCCCTTGTGGCCAGTAATTGCCGATAACCGGGTTGGTTCCCCAACGATGACGGCCTCTGGTTGTGGTAAATTATTTGAGAGCTCACGGATCATCCGAGGCGCACCCTTGCAACCCACTTCTTCATCATAGGACAACGCTAGATGAATTGGCTTTGAAAGAGAATTCATCTCAGGAACCAGCGCCAACACGGTCCCAATAAAACCTTTCATGTCACAAGTTCCTCTGCCATAAAGCTTGTGATCTTTCACTTCTGGATTAAAGGGATCTGACTCCCAGTCTTGGCCATCGACAGGCACGACGTCCGTGTGGCCTGATAACACTACGCCACCAGGCTCCTCAGGGCCAATTGATGCATAAAGATTAGATTTTTTCCCATCATCGCTAGTTACCTGATAGGACTCGATTCCAAAAGCGTCAAGATAAGTGGCGACATACTCTATTAAAGGTAAATTAGTATCTCGAGATACAGTGTTAAATTGTACGAGGCGTTGTATCAAATCTAACGTGGTCATTTTTTAATCCTTTAGCGAAAAAAAAAGGTGCAGCCTGGGCTGCACCTTTTAGTTAAAGACCAACTAAGAGCTCAGTTTAGAGAGCTCGTTTACATCGTGAAGCTTTTAGAGCGCTTCCTTAACTAAGGCACAGTCAAGTCCATTGGCCGGATCGGCAACATCCGTCATGAAGCCAAAATTTACCCACCATTTCTGAGTCAGATTCCAATGATCTGACATTTGCCCATTTGTTTGACCAAATGGTGGATCGCCTGGTGTGACCCCACAGAATCGGGCAGTGTCTTCTAATGTATACATATAGAGCGTGCCGTCTTTGATATCGTTTTCAGCAACCTTATTGGTCAACTTTCCATTACCAATAATCGCGTCTACATCCTCAATAGGAAATCCAACCGCTTCGGCGATTACCTTATTGTCAACTTCTGAGTTAGCTCGCCAATGTTCAACGCCTTTATAGATTGCCTGAAGGGCTTTAATAGCTAAACCCCGTCGGTTATCAAGCAAGTCGTTTGACATGAAAATTGCATCAGCGATCAACCCGTTCTCAAGCCACTGTGTTTCAAGAGAGTTAGCAACAGATCGTGACCCAGGAAGATTCTCTAGTACTTCTGAGTTAAAAGGCGCCCATAATTCGGCTGCTGCAACCTTGCCACTCATCATCGCTGCAGCTGCGTCACCAGCGACTAAGTTGACCATTTCAACTTCATCCCATTTAACACCGTTTTGCTCCAGCCAAATTCCCATCATGATATGAGAAAGGCCTCCCTCGAGGACTGCGACCTGTTTACCTCTTAAGTCAGCTGCAGACTTGATATCCGGATGAACGATTATGTCATCTGATCCATAACCGAGGTTACTTAGAGCAACTAGCTTGGACCCCATGTCTTCAGCTGCCAGGATCGGTCCGAATTCGATCGTACTAAATACGACGTCTAGCTTATTTGTACCAAGTAACGCAAAGAGTTGGACAGGATCTTCAATGATGGTGAACTCAAAGTTGAGGTCTGGTGACAGCTGGTGATGTTGATTTACATACAGAAATCCATACCCGGGCCAACTAAAATGTCCAACTCGGATTGTCTCTGCAGCATGTACGGTACTGATGAAGCCAAACGGCAATGAAATAAGAGCGCCAACAGCAATGATTGCACGCAATTTATTGCAAAAAAACCTAGTCATATTTTTCATCTTTATTCCTCCATTAGTCGATGTTTGTGTATTTGACTTTTGCGGGGCTTCCTAACTTATTTGCCCTTGTATCTCCTCCCGCATCATTCGATAAAGGGCTTTTTCCATATCAACATATCCATCTCTACTTAACAAATCTTCTTTATGGGCGAATCGTTCTCCATTCTTGAAGTCCATTGCGATATCAGCTTTTATTTTTCCAGGTTGGCGAGTAAAAAATATGATTCTGTCAGCCAAATAGATAGCTTCTTGAATGTCATGAGTTACAAGAATAACAGTCTTACTTTCGCGTTCAATGATTTCGATGATCATTTCCTCCATTTCCCAGGTTACCTGGGCATCGAGAGCACCAAATGGTTCATCGAGCAACAAAATCTGGGGGCTTTGAGCTAAGGTTCTCGCTATCGCAACTCGCTGTTTCATTCCCCCAGAGAGTTCTGAAGGGTAAGACTTTGCGAATTCCGTTAGGTGTACTAAATTTAGAAAATGTTCAGCTTTCGCCCTCCGCTCCGCTTTAGGTACGCCCTGGATCTCCATGCCGTGTTGGACGTTAGCCAAAGTAGTCAGCCATGGGTATGACGTATAAGCCTGAAAGACCATCCCACGATCTGGTCCAGGACCCACAATAGGTTTGCCATAAGATCGAATTTCTCCACGCGTTGGATATTCAAGACCGGCAATCAGTCGCAAGAGAGTCGTCTTTCCGCAACCTGAAGGGCCGATAAACGCGGTTACTTTGTTCTCCTCAATATCGAGGGTCATGTCGTCTAAGGCAATGAGACTTCCCTTGAGATAGTCTTTGCTGATTCTATTTACGCTTATTGGATGCTCAGACACAAGTCTTTCCTAGGTTCAGTTCCAGTTATGCTTTGTCGACTTTGTTTACAATCTAAATAGAAGTTATTTTCGTGCATAAATATATGGGAACAATATTCGACTGGCGAATCGAAAGAGCATATCTGTCAAAACCCCGAGCACTCCGATGGTCAAAATTCCCGCCATAATGATATCAATATGCAAAAACTTCGCGCCCCTCATCATTACTGCACCGATTCCATCAGTTGCAGCTACAATTTCTGCAATAACCAAATAGGTCCAGGACACAGCGATCATATTGCGCATTGAATCAAGTATCTGTGGAGCAGCAGATCTCAGCGCAACCTTCAAAACGATATGCTTTCGACTTGCACCCATAGTTTGCGCTGACTCAATAAATTCTTTTGGTACCGCTAGTACGTTGTCAAGAATTAAAGCGATCAGAAAAAACACACATCCAAGGAAAAGAAGTGCCATTTTTGCAGTATCGGTCGGTCCAAGATAAACGAGCAGCAGTGGAACAAATGAAGCTGCTGGGAGATACCGTAAGCCCCCAACAGTTGGGTTAACTAAAGCGCGAACCTTAACAAAACACCCCATCAACAGCCCAAGTGGGATAGCAACGGCGCAGGCCACGAAGAAACTAAAATAGATGCGATAAAGGCTAACGGCTATATCACCCAGAAATCCTTTATTAGTTAAAAGATAAATAATTTTTCCAACGACTTCGTTCACACCTGGCAGAAATTTTCGTTGAAGTTCCGGAGTCAACCAGTGACCAATCTGCCAAATTGTAAATAACGAGACCAGGCCTAAAAGGCCAAGGATAAATCCTTGGCGCCCGGATACTGACCCTCGAACTGAAAAGAATTTTTCTTTTGGAGGAGAAAACAACGGTGCTTCTTCAAGCAGCGTATTTTTTGTTCCGCCATTGCCAGCAGTAGTTCTTGCCATGTCAATAATTAACTATTGGGTTTTGTTGCTAGTAGTTTAATTAAAAAAACGATTGGAGTTGGTATTACGTTTATCTACGCTGCTTGAATCGATATTTTCAGTAGAACGCAAACCCGAGCGATTAGTCTAATGGACGCTACTCATTTTCTATGATCGGTATTTCCCACTTATAAAGTGACTTATACAGCCCTAGGCCCATCATAGGCTCAACTGAGGAAACCAACCTAGATTCATAGCAGTGCTTATCCAGAAAATCTCTAAGGCTGATGGGGGTGTCAACAACCACTTCTATCAACAAATCAAAACGGCCTGCTATTCGCATCGCGTATACGACCTCATCAAGTTCACGGAAATATTCTGCGACTTCAGTCGCGCTACTACCCTGAGCTACAGATATTCCCAACATTGCCCATGAGGAATGGCCTAGCGCTAGTGGATTCGTGACGGTAATAAAATGAATCATGTTTTGTTCGCGCATGCGGGCAACTCGCGAGCGAACAGTAGATTCCGAAACTCCCAACTTGTCTGCAATCGATGAGAAAGTAGCCCGTCCGTCCTCTTGCAAGAATTCAACAATTCTTAGGTTCAGACCTTCGATGTTGGTCGATTTGCGACTATTTCCATTGCCGGTTCGGGGGCTTGCGCCTCGGGTATGTGTGAAATCACGTACTCCAGCCATGTTTGGGCGAGCGGGTGCGCCAGTTTCTGAGCGAAGAAGGCTTGGATCTTTTTTCGGGCTCAATTCTCGGCTCATGGCGTAGACCTAACCTTGTCGATTGGGCATTTTTGCCCTAACTGTTTCAAAGAGAATTAGAACCGTGTTTGTGTACGTTATGAGGTAAGAGATGCTTCGGAGGGTTTCCAAGCAAGTTAAATCTAAGAAGAACTTATGAACAATACAAGTAAATCGAGTACCTTATAATGAAACATATTATTTTTTTAATAAAATCTACGAATATCGTAAACCGTGTATTGAAGTCGTTCTTTAAAATTCTAATGAGCCAGTATCGCCTCTAAATTTGCCTTTGAGAAACGAATATAGGGTTAATTATAAGCCTAGTCAACGAATTTCGTTTTAATCCATAAATGCCATGCAGATGTATTATTTAGTTTTTGCTAGTCTATAATAATAAAGAAAAATAGTTAGTTATGACACTATCACTCCTCCTCAAACTCGCTAAGAATTGCCTTGAACCATCACTCTCCTCTAAACGGAATAACATAAGATCAAGTTTTGATTGCAACGAAATTCGGTGTTAAGATTATTGACACTTGGTTTCGACAAAAAATCTTTTGCTCGCTGAGCGCTTTACCGGACGAGCGACATCCAATCACTAGATCAATAAAGCGTACCTTGGAGATAAAGACGGATGGCTCTACTCAAGATGGAAGAGTGGTATGACTTGGCCCGGGAAACTAACTGGACACCGAGTTATGTCACGGAAGATGAGTTGTATCCCGCGCCCATGTCGAACAATTACGACATTCCAGTAGAGACGTGGGAAACCTTTGACGAGCCCTATAAAGTCACCTATCGAGACTATGTCAAGGCTCAACGAGACAAGGACGTTGGCGCGTATTCTGTAAAGGCGGCGCTGGCTCGATCTGACTTTTTTAAAAATGCCTCACCCCACTGGAAGGCACTGCTAGCACTTCACTTTAGTGCAGTTTGTTGGGCGGAGTTCCATTCGGCTTCTGCCTTCGCCCGTATGACCCGATTTACTCGAAGTCCGGGTATGCGAAATATGGCCACTTTTGGCGCCCTGGATGAGTTTCGACACGGTCAAATTCAGATCTATTTCGCGTATGAATTTCTAAAGCATGATGCCGTCTTTGATTGGTGCCACAAATCTTCCAAAACCGAAAACTGGATCATCATCAGTTTACGTCATGCACTGGATGACATCGCGCATACACGCGACGCGACCAGCGCCGCGATTATGTTGAACATGGGTTTGGAACTGGCGTTTACCAATTTGCAATTTGTTGCGCTGTCTGCGGATGCAGCAAAATGCGGGGACCACAGCTTCGCGACAATGCTGCAAAGTATCCAGTCCGATGAAGCCCGACATGCACAAATCGGTGAACCCATCGTTCGTATCATGGTGGAAAACGGAAAAAAGAAAGAGGCACAACAATTAGTCGAGATCGCTTTCTGGCGTATCTGGAAACAGTTTTCTGCTCTAAGCGGTATTGGGATGGACTACTACACCCCTTTGGCGCACCGTGAAAACTCGTTGAAAGATTTTATGGAAGAGTGGGTAATAGGCCAATTTGGAAGAACAGTTGAAGCCCTCGGTCTGGATTTACCCTGGTATTGGGATATCCTGAAAAAGGATATCTCAAATTTCCATCACGCCAATCAAATAGGGGTGTATGTCTATCGGGCAACTGAATGGTGGCGCCCTGTCGCTGCCACTTCTCCGGCTGAAAGAGAGTGGTTGGAAGAAAAGTATCCTGGTTGGAATGAGACCTATGGAAAATGCTGGGACGTGATTTCCCAGAATATTCGAAACGGTGACTATGAAAAAACTGTTCCGGCAGCACCACCCCTGATTTGTAATATGTGCGGACTTGAAGTCACTGGGGTGCCGGGTGATAAGTGGCAGGCAGTTAATCACCATATAGATATTGATGATCGTCGCTATCATTTCTGTTCAGAGCCCTGTAAATGGATCTTTGAGATTGAACCGAGCCGCTACAAGGGCCACAAAAGCATTATCGACCGTTTGCTCGACGGCACCATTGGCCCTGAGCCGGATGATTTTTATAACTATATGGGGCAAAGCCCGGCAGAACGGGGGACCGATGGCTACGAATACCGCTGGGTCGATGGGTATGACGAATTTGATGATGATGAACCACTACATGCTGCAGGCTAATCATTTCGTTCTACTCAGAATTACATTTGGAGCTAACAACCTATGGCAGACTTTCCGCTCGCAATAAATCTTCAGGGCGACTATGGTTATAAAGTGATTGTGGTTGACGGCGCAAACACTATCGAAGAAGTCATCAATACATCTGTTGATCAAATAGTTGGCGTGTTGGTGGCACCTTTCCCGGAAGGAACGGTATTGCGCGCTCGAGTGCATGGTTCGGACGACCCATTGGATAATAGTTTAAGAGTAGCGGATGCCAATTTTATTCAGATGGAAGCCCTTCAGATTTATGTGGCCAAATAACGGTGGTGGATGAGCCCGAATACCAGAAGGTCTGTGAACTGGAAGATGTCTGGGAAGGAGAAATGGATATATTTGAAGTGGGTGAGGAGGAAGTTCTAATTGTTCATTCTCCGGGCCGTGAAGTGCGCGCTTATAGCCCGATCTGTCCACATCAGGAACATCCACTCATCGAGGGTGAGCTAGACAACTGCGTGTTAACGTGTTCCGCCCATCTTTGGCAGTTCGATGTGCTTTCTGGAGACGGGATTAACCCAACCGGTACCTCTTTGATTAACTATCCGATAAAAATCAAAGATGATGCTATCTGGGTTGCCATCCCAAAGTAACCGGATATTTTGATAGAGACAAGTATCATGACTAATCCACAAGCGAATCGTTTTGTCGGCCCAGTAGTAAAAAATTCCGAAATTGGCGATGCTGTGCTTGAGGCCATTTATGAAGATAACCAAGGCAGAAAGATAGAAGTGGAAGAGCATGCATCCTACACTCGAATCAAAGTGGAAAAAGAGTGCGTCATTCGATTTGATACGGTTTCAGAGATGCTTGGCAGAGACGTTACCCGCGGCGATATTGAATCCAACATGCCGTCTCTGGAGGGGTTTATTCGTGTCGATTCAGAGCAGATGCGATTTTTGGCAACCGTTGAAAGCACATAATCCAGAGCAGAACAAACGCATAGGTTTGACAACAAGTTGTCAAACATCTCACACATGAATGATCGGTGAATCCTATTATGAATTCGAAAGTGAGTGGAATGAAAACCTGGAGCAAGCTTGCCAAAAACAAACGGCGCCCCAGTGAGTACGAAATCGTCACGACCAATCTGCAGACTCGCCATCGGCATCGTGACCAGGCATATGAACTATCTCCCGCGCCAGATCTGCCAATGAATGAGTGGTACAGAAAATACGTTTTTGATAGCCCGTTACAACATGATAACTGGGAAGAATTCCGTGATCCTGATGCGTTAATTTATCGTGTTTACACCCGCAGTCAAGACAGTCAGGAGGAATATATTGACGGCGTATTGAATGAGCATGATGAAATTAGTCATGATGAGGATTTACAACCGGAATGGTTGGATGCATTGGAGAAAATGTATACACCGCGCCGGTATTTACAGGCGGCTCTACAAATGAGTGCGGCCTATATTCTGCAAATCGCCCCGGCAAGTACAATTACAGCGTGTGCCGGGTTTCAGGAAGGGGACGAGTTTCGCTGGTTGCAACGCGTCACCTATCGGACCCGGGAACTTCAGATTGCACACCCTGATCGTGGATTTGGCAAATCCGAGCGAGCCGGATGGGAAAATGAACCTGCCTGGCAGGGGCTACGCGAACTGATGGAAAAAGCATTGATAGCCTATGACTGGGGCGAAAGTTTCGTGGCCAACAATCTGGTAGCAAAAGTCGCCGCAGACGAAACATTAAGAGAGCTAGCTGCTACCGCCCGATCTTTTCGTGACCCGCTACTGGCCTCGCTGGTCGACAACCAATTGCGGGATAGTGACCGGTCACGCCGCTGGAGTGCTGGGCTGGTTAAATTTTGCACAGACGCAAAGGAAGAAAATAGAACTGTGATCAGAGGATGGATTGAGCATTGGATGCCGCTGGCAAATAAAGCGATCACCACCTATTGTTCGGCTCTGCCAGAGGGTGGCGACGCAGCCAAGGCAGCTATTTCCAGAATGAAAGCCTTCCATCGCAGTTTGGAAGTTTGAGCCTGCGCTTAATCAATGCCTAACTGACCTATGCCCACTTAGTTTGGATGGTTAATTAATAATCGCGGAAAACCAGGTTGACCGAAGCCCAATCCTTGAAAAAACAATCGCTCTATCAGGTTTCCATTGAAGGAACCGGACTGGTTTTCGATATCAATGAGAATGATACGTTGCTCGGGGGGATCTTACGTGCGCGGACCGGCATTCCGTATGAATGTAACGCAGGTGGCTGTGGTAGCTGCAAATACACCCTGATTGAGGGAGAGGTGATTGATGACCTGGATGACAGTCCTGGACTTCGAGCGTCTGACAGACGAAAAAACAAGCACCTGGCCTGCATCAGTCATCCTCGAAGTCATTGCACAATCCAGATCAAACCAGATAATCATTACATACCCAAGCATCCTCCCCAGAAGTTCCGGGCGACATTACAGTCCATTGAAAAACTGACCCACGATCTCTGGGAGTTTAAATTCGAATCTGATCAAGCAGCTCGTTTTTTACCAGGGCAGTATGGAAAGTTAAGTATTCCTGAAGTTATTGGCCCACGTAGCTATTCAATGTGCAATACCGCTAATGATGCAGGGCAATGGGCATTTCAAATCAAGCGAGTTGAAGGCGGATCAGCCTCGTCAATACTTTTTGACCATTCGTTAAAGGGGATTGAGATAACCATTGACGCGCCTTATAGCATTGCACATCTGCAAACGGAGTCCCCTCGCCCGATTATTTGTATAGCTGGTGGATCGGGGCTGGCGCCCATGGTTTCGATTTTGCATGGCGTATCTGAAATTGAAGGAAACACACACAAACCCATTCTTTATTATGGCGCTCGTAAAGTGGATGATGTAGTTTGCAAGGAATATTTCGACACCATACCTGGATTCAGTTCAGATTTACAATATATACCGATCATCTCAGAACCCGAATCTGAAGCCGGATGGATCGGCGCAACCGGGTTGGTTCACGAATATCTGGCACAAAAGCTCAGCGACAATTGCAAAGAGTTTGAGTACTACATCGCCGGTCCCCCACCTATGGTTGATGCGGTCAGGCGCCATCTGATTCTGGACCGTGCGATCCCCGTAGAGCAGCTTCACTACGATCGCTTCTACTAGGATGATCCCTATTAAGTCATGATAAATCAGCAAAAAAGGGGGAGCTATTCTCGGTGCAACCCATTCAGATAACCGCGGGCTTGCAACAACGATGCTATTAACCGGCCTGAGAAACTTGATCATTTTTAATCCACTTTAACTTGCGCAGACCGATGCAGTGACTCTCAAAAAGATAATTTATTATTGGATATGACCAGACAAAATAATTTTCCAACATCTGAAATGTGGCAATGGAGAGAAAAAACACCGTTCGCTCATACGGTTGTTGTTGGTGACCAGGTGTTTATCGGTGGCCAACAAGCCCTGGACAACAACGGCGTTGTTTTGAATCCTGGAGATATTGCAGCACAAACCCGAAATGTTTTTGAAAACATGAACCAAAGCCTGCACGCGCTGAATATGCAGTTAAGCGATCTAGTTCGATTGAATACCTACTACGTCTTTGAGGGTAGTGACGCTGACGCAACGGCTTATTGGGAAGATATGACCCGGGTTCGCTTGAAATATTTCCCAGATCCTGGGCCAGCTGCGACTGCAGTACGGGCCAGAGGGATGCCCTATAAAGGTCAACTAATTCAAATCGAAGGGGTTGCTTTGAAAGGCGCTTCGCGAAAAACTCGTCAGCGCATCATGCCGGCAGAAAGCTGGGACTGGAGTATCGCGGTTCCGTTGTCTCAGGGTTGGAAGATTGGTAATCGAATATTTGTAGGCGGCCAGATATCGGCTGACAAGAAAGGCGCTTCAGTCCATGTCGGCAACCTTGATGCTCAAACACGCAATATCTATAACTATATAGGACGAGTGCTATCCGATGCTGGATCGTCATTTAAGGACGTAGTGCGGATCAAGATTTGCTTTAAGTACAACAGCCGGGATGCACAGACGGGTAAAACGTTTGTCGATCGTATTATGGAAATCTCAAAGGAATATATCGACGATACGGCACCGGTGATTACCGCGTTTGCGGTCGATCTTCTTTATCCAGGGTTGGATCTGGAGCTCGATGCCATGGCAATTATTGACCCAGACAAAAAAATCCTATCGCCGGCTGGATTGGGCGGCCGTTACCAACCAGCAGAGTTTTCTGATGGTATTAATGCCGATAGCGAAATATACGTTGCGGGCCAGACCGCGCTCCAACAAGACGGCTCGGTATTATCTCCCGGCGATATTCCTGGCCAATCTAAAGAGGTTTTTCAACGACTGGAAAAAATCTTGCAAGAGGCGGATGCAACGTTAACTGATGTGGTTAAGCTGAATTTGTTTATCGTTGCTGATGATCGCGACAGTGAAAGCGCTTTTCATCAGGCCTGCCAGATTTGGGCTGAAATGTGTCCAGATGGGCACCCCGCTTTGACACCGGTAAGAGTCCATGAACTGGCACAGGCTGGTCTTTTAATTCAAGCAGACTGTGTTGCCGTGAAATAGGCGCCCAACAATCCTAAGAAATAACTTTTATTCAAAGAGGAGAACAATATGATCAGTAATCCCGTTCCATGGCCAAACGGCGCCAAATGTGCCTGCGCTATAACCTTTGATATAGATACTGACAGCATCCTACATCTGGAGCATCGGGAAAAAGCGCCGACTATGCTCTCTACGATGTCATGGTTGAAGTACGATGAAATAGCTATTCCGCGTATTCTCGAGGTCTACAGAAGGGCCGAAATTAAGCAAACATTCTTTTATCCAGCGTGGTGTATGGAACGATATCCTCATCTGGTAGAGATGATTCTCAAGGGTGGACATGAAATTGCCGCGCACGGTTATCTCCATGAGAATCCGAACAAACTCTCGCCTGAGGACGAACTTTATTGGTTTGAAAGGCAAATCGAAGTAATCCAGAAGATGACGGGGCAAAAGCCTCGCGGCTGGCGAGCACCACTATACAATTTCTCAAAGTACTCAATAGACTACATGATAGAGCGAGGTTTTTTATATGATGCAAGCCTAATGGGTGACGACGTGCCATATATTCTTGAAACTCAGAAAGGCAAAGTTATTGAATTACCGAGTCACTGGGGCATGGATGATTGGCCACACTACACACATGCACCTGATATGCACTACATGATGCCGATCAAAGCGCCAGATGAAGCAATGAACGTATTTATGTCAGAGTTTCGAGCGATGCATAAGTACGGAGGCCTTTGGGTAGCCGTATGGCACCCGTTCGTGTCTGGTCGATTAGCCAGATGTGATCGGATTGCACAAATGATCGAGGACATCCGTAATGAAGGCGATGTTTGGTTTGCGAAAATGGAAGAGATAACAGCGCACATCCAAGCATGCATAGACGATGGAAGTTGGACTCCCCGAGTAGATCAACTGCCATACTACGAAGGTCCAATTCCCGAACTACAGGACGCTGGACTGGCGTAGCAAATTATAAGGATTCACAGTTGTCTCAAATGAGTACACCGCTTTAAGATTTTACTATTTTTGGTCGAAAATGAATATCCGAATGGCAGGCCACTTGATACCGATCAATCTGGGATGTCGTTCGGATAACACCATACAATAAAAATATAGATTTGCTTATCGACCAGATATTACAATCTGCTAATTCCGAGAAAACTGACTCAGAAAGCACTAGTTGTAACGAGATTGACTAATTATCGTAATTGTTAATTCTATAACTTGGCGCTCTGATATCTTGAAAAATCGGACTGCCGATCAACGCTGCTTACGCCGTATTGATTGATCAACTAATTCCCCACGCTCTTTACAATTAGCCGCCATAAGCCGCAGGACAACGCACGCGGCCAATTTCGAGGTTGTATCACTAACATCATATACAGGGCTCAATTCTGAGATCTCTATTATGCTGGGTGTTCCTTTCTGACCTAATATAGTTGCAAGTTGCATGACTTCGCGCGACTCTAATCCCCCAGGCTCTGGTGCGGTGACTCCGGGAGCCGCAGAAGCATCCATTACATTCATATTAATACTAAGGTACTGTCCGGTGGTTCCATTCCATAGGCGATCTGCGGCCTCGTTAATCACCGGCGCGACACCACGATCCAGCGTTTCGAACATAGAAAAAAAGCGCACACCCCGGGATTTAGCTAGATCGATATGGTCTTTTGGATTCATAGAGTTTCTAGCGCCTACATGAGAGACATTTTCTGAATTAACATTAGGTAATTCAGTTATCCGCGCAAGACTGCAGGGACTGGTTACCTTCTCCCCTGCCCAACTATCCGCCATATCTAAGTGAGCCCCCAGGTGCAGGTACCCCATCTTATTCTGCTCCCCAATATGATCTGAAAGTGCGCGCGAAGCTGGAATCGAAATCGAATGGTCGCCACCGCATATTACTGGAGTGAGTCCAGATTTAAGCACTTCGGTTACAGCCCTGTATATACGATCGTGTGCAAGTTCGGGTGAGACTTTTGGTATTCGCACGTTGCCACAATCGACACAATGACCCTCGAGATCCACCTGATATTCGAACCAATAAGGAAAGTACTCATGACTTGCCATTCGAAACGCCTGAGCGCCATCTTCTGAACCTGGTTTACCAACATTTCCTTCATCATACGGGATCCCCATAAAGGCGTAACGGGCTCCACAGTTTTTTAACGCTTCGGTCTCCATAGGAATCTGGGGTGATCTCAGAAATGTGATTACGCCGAGCGTCTTAAAGTCTTCAGGATCACCTAAGGGAGAAAAAAGATGGTCAAAACTCTTTGCAGGATTCATGGATTCACCTTATGAAATTCTTTTCTGTTTCTTGACGGAAGCCTTAATCAAGGTTGGCAACCTTGCTCTTGAAGAGTTTGCGCACGACTACCGAGATAATGGTAAATCATGCAACAGGCTAACTTGATACTCATATCACTAACATCAAACTGAGGACATAATTCTGAGATTTCGAACACATCCGCTCCAAATGTACCCGCCACACGAGCATGTTGGATCGCTTCTCGAGACTTGATACCAAATGTTTCCGGAGCTGTGGTGCCAGGCATACAACTTGCGTCTAATGAATCAGTATCCCACGACCAGTAGATACCGTCAGTGTTTTTCCATGCTATCTCAAAGATTTCTTTGGTACAGGTTTCAATGCCACGATCAACTACCTCCTGCATTGGAACCAATCTCACGTTGTTATCTATCCAAAAATCGACCCAGTCCTTAGGGTTAAGACCATTACGGGAACCCATATGCGCCATATTTTCGCCGCTACAGTTCGGAAGATCGAATGCTCGGGCAGGCCCTGAACAGTTAGTAGCCGGATTACCTTCCCAATCAGGCGCTGAGTCGAGATGGCAGTCAATATGGAGATAACCAATCTTGCCTGCTGTGTGAAAGTCCGACAGGGCTCGAGCACCGGGAATTGGTACCGAATGATCTCCGCCACAAAGGATAACTTTCGCACCGCCTTCTAGACATTCAGTTACGTACTGATAAATATATTCATGGCTTCGTTCGTTATTTCCTGGGACGATCGGTATGTCTCCACAGTCCACTGGCCTAAAGAATGTCATCAGATCAACATCATATTCAAACATATAAGGGAAATATTGGGTGCTTGCCTCCCTCAACCCTGCAGGACCTTGAGAGGTGCCTGCGCGCACCATTTGACCCTGGTCCCACGGTACTCCAAGAAAGCAGATTTTCGCGCCCATAGCGCGGATGGCCTCGCGTTCTGGTGGGCAATACGGCGCACCCATAAAAGTCGCCAGCCCACGCGACTTAAACGCGCCATTGTGCAGCTTTGGAGACAAAACATGGTCACTAGACCCCTTTTGCTGCGCAGGACCTTGATGTTGATGAGGGACAAACTCCCACTTCTTTTGATTTTCACTGTTCATAAGGTTCTAGACTGTTTCTTCACTTAAACATGGTGGCTGAAATAACACCGTTGTATAACTGATCTGAAAAAACGTTTGCATAAAAAGAGTCATCCTTTTCTGATCTAATTGCTTTTTTGTTCAGCCTCTACACCGCTATCTGTCTTGACCTTTATTCCAACGAGCTGCATTTCTCGTCCAGTTACTATCTTTAGCGAGGTTGCGAAGCAATCGGGACACCTAAGACTATATCGATTCACTGGTGCTTTAGTTTCGTTACATCGCGGACATTGTACCGTTATGGGCACCTCCTCAATGTCTAGGCTTGCACCTTCACAAGCAGTTCCTTTTGCAGCTGACACAAAGCAAAAATGCAGCGGCCTTAACATGCCGGACAGCACTCCGAGTCGGACATAAATTTCTTCGATTTTCGTTGCTTGTTGCTGCTCTGCATACTCAGACGCCAAATCGATAAGACTTTTCGCAATAGAAAGCTCGTGCATTAGTTATGCCACATAGCATGGAACGAGTTGTGTTATTGCGAGCAACAACTCAAGAACTGGACAGCAGAGAGGTTTCTTGAGAAACCATTTCAAAAGTTGGCTTTGAGACTGTAGTTTGCGCTGCGGACACCCATTCGAACCACTCCGGTAAGCCTTGCCCATCTTGGGCCGATAGCATGATTACCCGGATATCTGGATTAACCTGACGGGCGTATTCAATACATCGATCAGTATCAAATTTAACGTAAGGCAATAAATCAATCTTATTCAAAAGCATAACGCTCGACGCCGCAAACATATCCGGGTATTTGATCGGCTTGTCATCTCCCTCTGTAACTGACAGAAGGGCTACCTTATGGTTCTCACCAAGATCGAAACTTGCCGGGCAGACAAGGTTCCCCACGTTTTCGATAAACAAAAGGCTGCGAGATTCGAGCTCCAGATGTTCTAACGCATGGCCGACGGTATGGGCGTCTAAATGACATCCTTTCCCAGTATTAATCTGTACAGCTTTAGCGCCAGTTTCCCTAATGCGCTCAGCATCATTGGATGTTTGCTGATCTCCCTCAATAACATAGGTCTTATATACTGCTCTTAAAGCCTTGATTGTTTCCACTAAAAGCGTTGTTTTGCCAGACCCAGGGCTAGATACGAAATTAAGGGTCAAAATCTCTTTACCACTAAGGAACTGACGATTCTCTTCAGCGTAAAGTGAATTGCGGTAAAGAATATCTTTTTCTATTTCGATAAGCATCGATCCATTATGCGTGTCCGAGAATTGGCTGTCAGATTTCGAGGCGAATACCTGAGCATGACTCGGCTGAGACTCAACGTCATGTGAATGCGGGTGAAGCGCCTTGTTGTCTCTCCCAACAGGCAATCCGTGTTGATGATGGAATGAATGTTTATCGAGCGTACTTTTATCCGTAGTCCGGCCTGCGCTATTGAGCGGCTCCAGACTACGGATAGCAGTTTTTTCGTCACTACAGCCACAAACCCCACACATACTATTTACCCCTGCATTCTTGCTAGCATATAACTTTGATCTTAACTAAATAAACTCACGCGAAAGAATAACTTTCGCCAAACGGACTTTAGGTATTTTTTCTGTTAAAAACAAGTAATCGTACATATTTTTCTGTAAACTTCTCCCAGCATGAAACATTCCTACGAATATCGTAACAACGATGCTGAAAACACCTTACGAGACTGTCCGTGACTAACCGCCCCTTTAAACCCTTCAGAGGAGAAAGAGCACGAACTGGACGATTTGCCAAACAACATGACAAAAAAGATCTGTTTCCCTCCAAGGAAAATAAAGGCAATTCAGAGTCTCCAATATTTGATGAGTTAAATCGAAAGATCCTGGAATATCTGCAAGAGGATGGTCGGACCCCTTTCTCAGCAATAGCGCGTCAACTAGGTACCTCAGAAGGGACAGTAAGGAATCGCGTGCAACAAATGAGAGATGCAGGAGCTCTTCAGATCGCTGCGATCATTGATCCGATGGCAATAAAGTATAAAGTAGATGCAATCATTGGCGTGAATGTCGCGTCTCCTAACCTGCCACGCGTAGTCGCGGAACGTCTATCTGCATTAGAGCAAACAACATATATTTTCTGGGTCGCAGGGCGTTTTGATTTGTTGGTGGAAGTGGTGTGTAGCTCTGATCCGGCGTTTGAGCAATTTATCGAAGAACAACTTTGCCAACAAACCGATATCTCACAATTCGAAATTATGTCCGGGATAAAGATGTTTAAGAATCAATTTATCTTGCGAGACGCTATACCATAAATACAAGAAGCAGGTTACTTGTTAGATCACTAACTGATAGAGGAGAGTAAGAAGTGAGCACACAATTTCAAGAGCGCTTCGCCGATGCGCTGCCAGACATAACACGTGTCCGAGAAGAAAAGAAACGATTAGAAAGCGCGGGCGTCAAATATATTTTTTCATGTTGGATTGATCTGTTAGGGGTCCCAAAGACAAAGCCTGTACCCATAAGTGATTTCGAATTGCTATGCTTGGGCAAAGGACCACAGTTCGCTGTCCACTCGGTTTCATTTGTTCCAGAATTAAGCGCGGCCGACCCCGATCAAGTCCCGCTTCCAGATCTCGACAGTTTGGTGATATGCCCGTGGGATACTAGCTGTGCTTGGGTATTCGCCGACCTATGGTGGCAAGATCAGCCATACAATATTTGTCCTCGAAGCACTTTAAAGCGCACTATTAAAAATATTGCGGACCAAGGGTATACAGTCCATGCGGGAATAGAGCCAGAATTTATTGTGATGAAGTGGGAAAACGGGCAACCGGTCAAAGCCATTGATAACGACCCGCGCTCAAATGGGTTACGCCCGCGCCGACAGGCCTTTGGCTATGACGTTGAGTATTCAATTGATTCCATGGGTTTTCTTGGAGAAATGATTGATATTCTGGAAGGGCTCGGCTGGAATTTGCACGATGTCGTCTGCGAAGGCGCATATTCTCAGTTTGAACTTGACTTTCACTACACTGATGTTCTGCAAATGGCAGATCGGTTTGTATTCTTGCGAATCCTATTAAAGGAGATAGCCAAACGTCATGGCATGTTTGTAACATTTATGCCCAAGCCGACGACTGGAGATTGGCGTTCCGGAGCTCATCTCAATACATCCATGCGTAGCATCGCCGAGCCTGATAACAATATTTTTGAAGGGCCTGCTGGATCGTGGGCAGACCCGATATTCGGCGCCGTCGGAGGTCTTTTAAGACATGGGGGTGCTCTTACTGCGCTCGCCTGCCCAACCGTCAACTCATACAACGGACTTGTTCCAAGAGTGGGGGGCTTTGAAGGTGGAACCGTGACCTGGGCACCAACCCATATGACGTATGGCTACAATAACCGATCTGCCATGTTACGGCTGCCCCAGACTCGTTTTTGTATTGAAAACCGCGCCGCTGATATGTGTATGAATCCTTATCTTTCGCTTGCGATGACATCAGCTGCAATGACTGAAGGTATTGTTAATAACTATTCGCCAGGAGAGCCCCTGAATGAAGATCTGTATAACATGGACCAAGCTGCTATTGAGCAATCCGGAGCACAACGATTACCTCGAAACTTACTTGAAGCAATCGAAATTTTAGAAACTGACAATCTTGCGCTAGAGGTATTGGGGGAACCGCTGAGAAACTCGTTCTTACAATATAAGTTCGACGAGTGGGAGCGATATCATCAGACAGTGACTGACTGGGAAGTGCAGGAATATCTACGACTGTACTGATGACCCACGATATCTTTTCGCTGGGAGATATTCAACTGCAGTGTGGCCTAACACTGCCTGATGCAAAACTGGCTTATAAGACCTATGGCACGCTAAATGCCAAACGCGACAACGTTGTTTTATTACCCACGTTCTACACGGGTACCCATGAGCGAAACGAGGGGTTTTTTGGACCAGGCCGGGCGATCGACCCGAGTAGACATTTTGTTGTTTCAATCAATATGTTTGGTAACAGCCTGTCGTCTTCACCGAGTAACACCCAGGCGCCAGCAGATCGGGGAAATTTCCCGCTCGTTACCCTGTTTGACAATATCAATAGTCAACAGATTTTGCTCCAAGAGCTTTTTGGAATAGAGCAGATACTTCTGGTCACCGGCTGGTCGATGGGCGGTTGCCAGGCCTTTCAATGGGCCGCCCAGTTTCCAGATCGCGTCATCAATGCCCTTCCCTTTTGCGCTTCTGCACGCACCTCAAGACATAACTGGGTATTTTTGGAAGGCGTCAAGGCTGCGCTGCTGGCTGATGCCGCTTTCAAAGGTGGCTTCTACGATAATTCTCCTGAGGCCGGGCTTAAAGCCTTTGCCCGGGTGTATGCCGGCTGGGTTTACTCACAAACCTGGTACCGGGAGGAATACTACAAACAACTTGGCTTTGACAGCGTGGAGGCGCTACTGCAAGACTGGGAAAACGACCACCTCAACTGGGATGCAA
>LWDU01042530.1_pt1 | contig 20316 bp, 18 predicted proteins | sample 727161 | NCBI WGS metagenome assembly LWDU01 (sample SAMN04566230, study PRJNA314399) | hydrothermal vent metagenome | isolation source: deep sea hydrothermal plume seawater | place: Mexico: Gulf of California, Guaymas Basin | collected 2004-07-11
GCCGCCACGATCAAGTCGATCGTTGCACGATCTCGGCCCTCGGAAATGTTCGGAACGCATTCGACCAGGGGGTTCTCTTGAGAATCTGCAGTCATCGGGTTCCTCCTTGATGGAGTCGTGATGGTGTCCATCACTGGGTCTTCCAGTTCAGCGGTTTGAATTTCATTTGCCGTGGGCTTCCACGAGGTGCTGGTGCAACGGAGATTGATCCAGGTCACGGGCGGGGTCTCGGCGAACGATGTGTACGTGGCCGGGGTTTCCTGCCACCCGAACCAGTTCGATCATCGTCGTGGGCCCGTGAATCCTGTAGGAGTGCTTCTGGTTCTTTTCGAGAGGGCCCCACCAGCAGAATCGAATCGAATCGAGACCAGCATTCTCGATGCGACGCTTTTCAGCCTGCTCCAGCGGGGAACTCAGCAGACCCAGATGGACATCGATGAGTCGCTCCAGCACAAGTTGCTGGGCGGGAGTCAACTGGTCTCGGCGGATCCCGATCGGTTCTATCACGACACCCTTTCCTGGTCCGTGGATGATGTCACGAGGAATACCCTCGGAGCGAAGCCCGATCTCGAGTTGCTCTGCACGCAGCGATCGCGCCAGTTGCAGAGCAAGATCCTCTTCATCATCGAGAACTTCCAGGCCGATGTTCGGACCGACGGACGGAATTGTCGGTGACGCTCCAAGAAATGCCGGAGTCGAGGAGAGCCAGCGATCACCCTGGAGCAGGAATCTGAGCGAAACATGATGCCCTTCCACCCGCCATCCCCAGGGCTCACTGCCGGAGGGATCGCCCAAGATGGCAAAGGTGTACTGGCCGGGAGTTCGAGACGGGTCATCCCCACCTCCCACTCGACTCAGTTTTCGGAGTACGTCTTCGAGCGCAACGATGGCATTCCACTTCAACTGGCCCGTCTCGGAAAGCGTGCTTCGGACCAATTTTTGAGCGTGGATCCGCTGATCGAAGGTCATCTCGTCGTGGCGTAGACCGGGTCGTTTCCCGGGCAGGAAACTCCATCGAAAGAGTGCATTGCTGGCAGCAGACCCTGGCACATCCAGGTGATGCAACTTCATCCGAGAGTCCCCCTCGGTAGAGGCAACCAGCGCCGATGCTGCGCTGGAGATCCGTTCCGAGACCAGCGGGGGGATCTGGATTCCGTCCGACATCACTGGAGCGCCGATGGACTTCGCCAGGATCCCCGAGAAGAGCATGAGAACCACGATGAAGCGTCGGTTCCGGGAGTGCAGGACCGTCTTCAGGAGACCGGGTTGAGTTGCTTCAGAACGAGTCATTTGAAACCTCCTGGGCCCATCCTGAGGCCTGAGATCGCTCCGAGAAAGGTATCCCTGGGTTTTTTGCAGGAGTGGGGAGCAGATCGGCGATCTACGGCGTTTGCCGTACAACTCGCCTTTTTGATGCCGAAGAACTGTTCCGGAAAGTCCAGTTCATGAAGTTGTAGACGAAGAAAAACATACTTCTCGCCCTGCTGGGAGCATGGATGGGTAAAGAGACCTATGACACCATGTGCGACCAGAAGACCTGGCAGGATTTCCAGAAGGACTTTACATGGTCCCCAGATACTGATTCCTCCCTCCAGCAGGGTCGCGAGTCCGGTTCTCGTTTTGATAGTGAAGAGCAATCATTTCAGCGTATCGAACGAGCGGTCAATAGCATCTACGCCAGCTACAAGGTGCTTGGTGAGGCCCCTGAGAACCTCGATCCGGCCGGTTGCTTCGCCCTAAAAAAAGAACAAGCTCGTAATCTACGGGAGAAGTTGTCGAACCTCTCTTACATGCTCCAAATCTACGTCGTCACGGAGAATCAGGACGATTCTCTAAATCTTGATGTCAATGATGAGAATTTAGCAGAGGTCGTGAATGTCAATGCGATCAGTGACCTCCTTTCCAAGGGAATGTTGCAGATTGTCGGCCTGGCTCGTGCAAATCTGACAGCATTAACAGATAGTAGACTGAACAAGATGGAAACTGGGATCACTCAATTGGAGCGGAATTTTCTCGAGCAAGCAAAAAAGGTCCTCGCTGAAATCGTGCCATTGAGAAGTGACTTGAACCGTGAATTCATACTGCCGACCTCAGGTGTTACTTCAACGAGAGACCCATTGTTCTATGTATTGAGCAATGAGGAATACCTCAAGCCGTTGAAAGATGAGGAATACCTCAAGCCGTTGAAAGATGAGGTCACGCAGTTGGTCGTTGACGGAAGAGCGTTGCTGGAAACGGTCGCTCGCACTTCTACAATTGTAGTAGGTACATTGACGACCAAGAAATCCTACTATTGGGGTGCAATGGCCATCTATGGCTTCGTAGGCTTGTACTTGGCCTACTGGTATGTGCAGTCGCTTATGGCGGTAACAGTGGCGATGCAACAAACTACGAAAGGCGCAGGGGAAACGCCCAGATCCCTGGTGGAGGAACTACCGAGTACCCCCTTTCTGACCATCCAATCCCTGGGGGAACAAGCGAGTGCTCTGGTGGAGGCCAAGACCAAGAAGTTCGAGATCTTCTCGGCGCAGAAGCAGAGGGAATCGGAAATCGCTGGGACCGTCGCTCATGAGTACGGTAACAATATCATGGTCATCCAGGGCCTCCTGATAATGGCGACAGAGTCTCTGAAATCGGGAGAATTTGGCGTTACATTGAAGTATCAACTCAAGGCACTCAACGCTTGTGACGACGCAAAGGCCATCGTAGCGCCACTGAGAGAAAGTGGCCAGTCAGCCCGCAACAGGAAGGTCACAGGAATATCCCTGCAGAGAGTCCTTCAGCAAGAAACCAGCAAACTCGCTGCCGAAGACAATCAGCAGATTGATGTAAGTCTCGACCCAGAGTGCATGGGAGTCCTGGTCGACGAAAGAGACTTCTTGAGCATCATTCGAAACTTGATCATGAACGCGCAGGATTCCAACGCCAAGGTGAATAGATCAGCGATCTCTCTCTCTACTCATCCGCTAGAGAGACTGGACTCAGAAATTGTCATGGGACTGTTGGGCAAGACCGAAAAAGGAGCCGAGTTCGTCTGCATTGAAGTCGAAGATGAAGGGATCGGGATTTCAGCAGAGACTGGAAACTCAGTCTTCAATCTGGGGTATTCGACGAAGTCTGAGCAAGAAAGAAAGAGGCAACCAGGGGCTAAAGGATGTGGTCTTCACATCGTTTGGAACAAGGTGAAAGAGAACGGCGGAGTCATAGATTTCGTGAGGAATGCCAGCGGTGGCGTGACATTCAGGGTCTTCTTGCCCAAGGCGATGAAGTATGAAATCGAGCTTCCAACACGACCAGATGAGTTGAGCAAGAGCTCCAAGGAAGGTGGTGAAATCCTGCTGGTCGAAGATAACTCTGATGTGAGGGAACTGGTAGAATTGATGTTGGCAGCAAGAGGGTATTCAATTTTTGCAGTTCCAAACGCTGAGGCCGCGCTCCTGCAGATAAAAAGGAGAGAATTGAAGAACTCCTTTTGTGCGATCATCAGTGATATCAATCTGGGTGTCGACTGCATGAGTGGGCTCGACCTTGTGAGTGAACTTCGTGCCATCCAGTGCATGGCGCCAGTTCTGTTGATCACGGCGTATCACTCGGATGAGCTTTCAAAAGATCTGGATCCAGAAAAATACAACTTCACGGTACTTGAGAAGCCATTCACGCCAATTGAGTTGTACTCCATGCTCGATTTATTTTTTGATGACGATGACGATGAAGATGAAGATGCCGATGAAGATGCCGATGAAGATGCCGATGTTGATGCCGATGTTGATGCCGATGGCAGTGGTCTGGACGATTACGATGGCGGTGGCGGTGACCTGGAAGAAGTAGTCTCGGGATAACGTGACCGGAGATCAGGGACTACTGGTCCTCCGGTGGATTGCGTTTCGAAGAACCAATATTTGGTTGATCGAGTGACCCTTCAATCCGGAATCGGAGTAGCCGATTCGCGATATCGGACAGGATCGGGGCGCCACCCAGGGTCTGTGGTTCCATGATCAGGTGAAGTTGCTGATCGAAACCGACCACGCCTTTCCCGAGGATTTTCCCTGCCGGGCTGCTCAGGCGGATGGCTCCCATTCCCTTGAACTCGAAAAGTTGGTCATGAATGGAGAATTCACAATCCGCAGATTTGATCCGATTGTTTCGACGATTGAGTCCCTCGAAGGGGTTCTGAAGAACCCCGGCGACGATCGGCACCTGAGCCAGGTTTCCATTGCGGATGGAAAAGGAACCATTCCCCAGGATGGAATCGGGAGAACCTACTAGCCCCTGCACCCTGGCACTTCCTGCGGCGATTCCTGCGACTCCTGGTTTTCTGAACAGCATTTCTGATCCGAGAGAAAGATCGATATCAGAGACACTGGTTTCGCCGGCAAATCGTCCTCCTCCTGGGGCCAGGTCTGCAAAGAAAAAACCGTCGAGTGCGCCGCCATAGATCTCGCTTGATCCCAGTTCTGCCATGAACAGATGAGTTTCATCTAGAGGGACCTGTTTGATTAGCCAGGGAGTAGGAAACCCCTCATCGAGTGGATCCTGAAGTTGTAAGCGGGGGTGTGCCATTCCGTAGGTGAAATGTAGGACACGTGAGGGCGGGAGAATTGCGCGGAACCTGGAAAATCGAAAATCGCCTTCGGAGATCTGGCCAGAGAAGGAATGCCCCAAACCGGGTTTCTTGCCGCCATGTATTTCAAACTTCGCCGACAGGTCTTCTGCACGCATGGCGAAGTCGAAGCCACTGCGTTCCAACTCCCCTTCGACGTCGTACTCGACCACTTCATCTTGAGGAGATGGATTCCCTTCCTTGTATCGATACAGCACTGATGCCTGACCTGATACCCAGCCGGATAATTTCATCTGTTGGAAAAAGTTCTTCATGTCGGGGGGTAAACTCTCGACCAGTTCGTCCTGCGAGAGGTCCAATCCGGATCCTTCTTCACTCTTTTGAATATTGAAGTTCATCGAAAGTAGAGTCGAACCTGGTTCGGCCGCAGCTTCATCCGACGAGTCGTCCGGTCCGATCTCTCCAGAAACGCTCACGATCGGTGATTGATCTGGATCGGTTTTCAATTCATCGAGGCGGATCCGTCCCTCGGTGCTGGAAAAGACCACCTGCCCCTCATGGAAGACCAGCGGGTAGGGAAACTTGTGGTATCGAAGGCGGATCGGGTCATTGACCCTGGCCCGGACATAGATGTCGAAGGGATTTCCTTCATCGACGCGGAGTTCTACCACCGTGTCCAGAGAACCTCCCCCGGAAAGTATGTCCAGTGAGCGAAGTCGCTCTGCAACTCCATCGGGTAGGGCAGAGAGTAAGTCCTCGTCAGGGATCAACTCTGCACACTCGATGGGGATTTCCAGGCGAGTTGTTTTTCCTCCCGCGTACTCGACGATCCCTGCCGGAAGACTGAGCTTGCTCTCTCCATGGTGGCCGGTCAGTTCCTGAAACAGGACTTTTCCCCTGGAGGCTTCGATGATCACTCGCCCACGAAGGCCGTCGACGCGAAATGGAAAAGCCTGATGAGAGATACTGGCCCCCTGGGGCTCCAGTTCGATGCGGATGTCGGACGGGCCGCCGCCAGCGGTTTTTTCCAACTCGATCCGAAGGTTGGATCGGCCGGATGGGGAATAGGTGTCAAAGATATGAGAGAAGCGGTCTCCCAGGGCGGTTCGAACCCGATCATCGAGTGAGAGAGCCTGCCCTTGGATGACCAGGTGTCGGTTTCCAGATGGCGCAGAATCCAAGCTACCTCTGATCCGGATCGGTTCTCCGCTGACACCTCCTGTGATGTCCAGTTCGGTCCGATCTCCGAGATAGCGGATCTCACCTTGCAAGTTTCGTAAGGGATAGGGGTAGAGGGACGAACTCGCATCGACTCTCGATAGGAGCACCCTGACCTCGGAGAGGGTGGGTGGATAGGTTTCTCCTCCGCCGGAGATTTGTAACCCGAACTTTCCGGATGGCGAGTAACTGTCCCAGGTTTGTTGCAGGCTCGGCGGTAGGATGTCCCGGATCCGCGGTTCAAATGCGAGGTTCTCTATTTGTAACTGAATATCACTGCGACCCGGAGCCAGAGCTTCCAGTTCGATTTCGCCGAGCAAGAGTGCTTCTGATCCGAAGACTGTACCCTTCAATGGATTCCTGAATGAGATCGAATCGGTATTGATTTCCAACTGCCCAGAGAGATCCTCGATGTCGATATCGGGTTCAGATAGATGAATGGAACCGCGCTGTATCGTCAGAAAGGTCGAGTTCTTTACCGGTCGTGCATCTCGCAGGATCAGCACGTGGTTGAGACTGGCCATTCCGGATGGCTGGTAGCGATCCCACAGCAACTGAAGTGCGGGAGGTACACGGTCGCGAAGTTCAGGATTCAACTGGATCTGGTCGACTTCGAGTGTCAGTTCGAAATCGCCCATCGACAGTCGCCCGGCTCCGTCAAGACGGATGCTCTGGACCGAACTGTCAAATGCCACACCATCCAGGGTCCACAGGTCGGGATCGTCAGGAGAGACTTCGAGTCGTAGTCTTGAAACTTGCATCCCATCTGGGCTGTGGGCCACGGTGATCGGACAAGTTTCGACACGGAGATCGGTGATGACCAGCTCCGGAGGAGTGAGTGCAGTGCTATTTTTTTCACTGGAGAAGGAAGGTAGTTGGGGCCCTTGCATCGGGGCAAAAGCATCTCGGAGCACATCGAGAATGGTCAGATCACCCAGATGATCTCTTTCGAGCACAATGTTGGAACCGGTGATCTCAATACGACTCAGATGAGCGTCTCCGGTGATCAGTGCCCAGGGTTCAAGAGTAATGTTCAGTTGCGGAACTCGAACCAGTTCCTTGTACCGACTACCTGGGGGAGAGTGGATCACCAGGTCCTTCACCTCGATTTGAGCGGGCCAGTTCCAACTGACAGTTCCCAGTGAAAAACCTGAAGTGAGATGATCCCCGAGTAAGGTCTGCGCACGATACTTCATCTGTTCAGGGCTCAGCACCTGAGTTACGACCCAGAATCCGACACTGAAGATCAGCGCCGGCAGGATCACGGCAAAGAACAGGTATCGTCTCAATCGGGCACGTTGCCGAGTTCTGGTCGGTTTCTGAGGACTTCTGGGAAGAGGAATCGGCGGAGGAAGGGGATCGAGACCAATGTTATCGTTCATCGAATCAACTCCCTTCCAACTCTAGCTCGTCGGCGATCCTGGTTCGATGATGACGCAAGATGCGTCTACCCAGCAGGCAAGTCACCTCATAAGGAACGATCCCGCACCAGAGTGCGATTTCCTCGACATCGATGCGTTCCGATCCGTCGCGTCCCAGCAGAGTGACTTCGTCGCCGACCACCGTTCCTTCAACTTCCGTGACATCGATCACGGTGTAGTCCATCGTCACTCGCCCGACTACAGGTACTCTACGTCCCCTGACCAGCACTTCACCTCTGTTGGAGAGTGTCGAGGGGAACCCGTCGTGGTAACCGATCGGAATCGTCGCCAGCCGACAATTCCGACTGGTGGTATAGGTTCCACCATAACCGATCGATTGTCCCGGTGGATGATCTCTCAGGTACACGATCTGACTCTTGAGGGTGAGGATGGGCCGAAAGGAGTCCGCCTTGGGAAGCTTGTCGGAGAGGCCGTAGATCGCTCCTCCGATTCTCACCATGTTGGCGTGGGGGGCTGGACTCTGGAGTGCTGAAGCACTGGCATCGATGTGAATCAGCGGCGGGTGGATTCCAACCGCTGCGAGTTCTCTGACGATTTCCTCGAGTAGCGCTCGTTGCCTGGCGACTTCGTTGAGGTCCCAAGGGCTGGGCAGGTGAGTTCCGATGCCCTCGAGACGAAGGTGTGAACAACGATCGATGGTCCGGGCATGCTGCGCGGCCTGGTCGGCGCTGACTCCGAGTCTCGACATCCCGGTATCGATGAGCAGGTGAATCGCCATCGGTTGGTCGAGCCGCCGTGCGGCCTCCTGCAAGATATCGATTCGTCCGGGAGAGTGGACGGTGACTGAAACTCCTTCTTCGATGAGAAGATCCAGTTCTGGCTCCACCAGTGCCCCGAGAACCAGCACAGGGGATGAGATTCCAGCCCCGCGCAATTCGAGTGCTTCACGGGAAGTGCCGACACCGAGGTAATCGATTCCCTCCGCTTCGAGTCGCCTCGAGATGGGAATCGAACCGTGCCCGTATGCATCCGCTTTCACGACGGCGAGAATCTTCTTCTCGGGCAATAGATCTCGCAGATTCCGTAGGTTATCCGAGACCAGATCGAGGTCGATGGTGGCCCATGCACGTTGAGGCTTCACGCCTGTTCCTCCCCTGCGAGACGGCGGCGTCTCACTTCTTCTGCACGGCTGACTCGCATGTATCTGGGATTCAACATGTGAGGAGACTCCCAGCCTGGCGGTGAATCTTCGCCCTCGAGGATTTTATGCACTCGAGAGATGGCCACCTCTAGCCCCTTTCGAGCGGTCGGCAGATCCCATTCCAACAGGCCCGTCTCTCGCTTGAAGTTCAGCTCAGCATTTCGACTGCCGGCTCCAATGAAGCGGGTTTCTTGCTGATCCAGCACCGGAAGTTGATCGCGATGGCTTGCCAACTCCTCCCCATCCCTCATGGCTCCCTCTCGGGTGATCTGATAGAAGCCGACATCGAGATCGCCACTGCTGGCATCGAGCAACACCCCCCAGCGACCTGGAGTGTCGATATTGCTGGCGATGATATCGAGCGACGAGATCCCCAGTGCAGGGATGTGCAGTGCCCAGGCGATCGCCTTGGCTGCCGAGACTCCAATCCTGACGCCGGTGAAGGAACCCGGTCCAGCACTGACAGCCACCACACTCAATTTTTCACGTGCAGCATTTCTTTTCACGATGGTATCGATGCGGGGGAGGAGTTCTTTGCCGTGAACGAGGCCGGGACTGAACAGTTCTTCATCCACTTGCTGGCCATCGAGAGTACCGAGGGCGACCGAGCCATCGCGTTGGCTCGTCTCGATCATCAGGATCCAGCCATCGGAAGGGATCTTCATCGGGGATTTTCTCCGTATCGCTGCTGGAAGTGAACCGCATTCCGGGCGTACTTGGCAGCGGAGGAATAGAACTCGCTACGCTCTTCCGTGGAAACGGTTCGAATCGTCCGACCGGGAACACCGACCACCAGTGATCCCGGTTCGATCTTGCTTCCCGGGGGAACCACTGCGCCGGCAGCGATCAGACTCCCGGCACCCACCTCTACATCTTCCAGCAATACCGACCCCATCCCGATCAGTGAGCCATCGCCGATGGAGATGCAGTGAATGATGGCTCCATGGCCGATGGTGACATCATCTCCGATCACCAGCGGCTTTCCTGGATCCGCATGAAGAACCGATTGGTCCTGCACATTGACTCTCTCCCCGAGGATGATCGGTGCGTCATCCCCCCGTAACACCGCTCCGTACCAGATTCCGCTTCCGTTGCCGATTCGAACATCGCCGACGATGGTGGCGGTCTGGGCATGAAACCAGCCGTCGACCTGGTGGAATCGAGCTCCGATGTCGAGATCGACCGGTATTCCAGGCACCGATCGTTGCTGGCCTGGATTCTGCTGGATTGGCGGATCTTCCGCAGTCATCTGATCATCTCCATCGTTCCTGAGAGCCCCCTTGAATCGGCTAGTACCTGCTCACGATAATCAGAGGAGCGCCGGGCGGCAACGACTGCGGGAGAAGGAGAAGAAAATGCCTCATGCGATTCTCCGTGGAGAAACCTCGATTGCGGATTTGTGGGAGAATTTCGAACCCTACCAGGAGTTGTCTGGATCGGAAGTGCTGCAGCTGGAGGCGGCATTTTTACGCAAGGACCGAGCTCAGATGCTGGTTCTCGCCCTGGCCATCGAGAATGGCGTCACCCAGCGGTTTTTCATCGTGGTCGGAATGAAAGGTCAAAAGATCGCCATCCGCTGCCAGCAGCATCAAGCCTTCGAGAAGACCAGTGGGGTGAAATTACTGGTGGCGCAGGTGGTGAAGACTCTGGTGGCCGCGGGAGCGGTGGTGCAAAAGACCAATCTGCCCGGTCTGGATGCGGAGCACTAGCCGGAAGCGGCCTCGACCAGTGCTCGAACCCTGGCCCCATCGACCCGCTGATTCACCTGCCCATCTTGCTTGAGCGAAGTGCCGACGATGGCAGCGTCGGCAATTCTCAAGATCCTGGCGACATTCCCCACATCGACGCCACTTCCGGCGACCAGGGCTGTGGTTGGAATGGCTTCCCTGACCTGAATCAGTTGGTCGAGATCGAGAGCCGCACCGGTGGCACTGCCGGTGATGATCACGGCATTGGCACATCCTCGTCCGACCGTTTCCACCGCTGCTTGAGCGGCATCGAAGCCCTCCGGATGGAGGGCGTGCTTGACACCCACATCGGCAGCGATCGCCACCTGCTCGGCATCGGTGCTTCTCTGCTGACGAAGCGTCTCGTGGGCTCGTCCTGAGATCCAGCCCTGATCGGTGAGGACCGCAGATGTATGAACATTCACGCGGATGAACTTCGAGCCGGTGGCCGCTGCGATGGCCAGTGCTGCCGTCGCATCGTTTCGCAGCACATTGACACCCACCGGTAGTGATCCCGCGAGCTGGCAGATGGCACCGACCAAGACACTCATCTCGGCGACGGTGGTCGGCTCAACAGTAGTGGGTGTGAAGGGTGCATCGCCAAAGTTCTCGACGATGAGACCACGGACTCCTCCGTCGATCAGCGTCTGGGCATCGGCGAGCGCAGAGTCGAGGATCTGCTGGCGAGAGCCACGGTAGCCGGGACTTCCCGGCAACGGCGCCAGATGCACCACGCCGATGACCGATTTCGATTGCAGAGCAAAAGGAAAACTCATCGCACCCCTTCCGGATCCACGGGAAGTGTACCTCGAAGCGTAAGGTGGGTCAGTGGAGATCGAGCAGGAGCGCCTTCAACGGTGTGTCCGGTCGAAGGATCGGACCAGTCCGCTGATTTCCGCTTTGGAGAAGTCGCCGCTGATTTGGATCTTGTCAGAGACGGCTTCGTTGACCAGTACCAGGACGACGATCTGATCATCGATGATCATCGCCATCCTCTGGCCGATCATCCGGTGCGAATATTCTCTCATCTGGTCTCCCGCCGCCTCTGTCAGCGTCACCAAGAAAGCGGGGGATCCGATCTGATCGACGGTCGCCCTGGCCTCCTCGATGTCGGAGGGTTCCAGCTGCCACCGATCGATCACCCACTCCACCCGCTCCTTGGCGGGGTAGGGAAGTTGCGAGGCACCTTCCTCGACCGCGGAATCGACCACTCTGGCGAAGGATAGGCTCGACAGCGGCTGAGAATTCTCGGGAATCTGTGGATCCACGGTCGATCCTGGTCCGGAGGATGCGGAGAACAGCAGAATGACCAGCCACCCGAAGCCGAGAACGACCAGCAGAAGGACCGCCAATTCGACTCCAACTCTTGTAGTTGTCATGGGTTACGACCTTTCCGCAGGGCTCGATGGTAGTCGAGGTAAGTTCTCCATTCCAGGCTGTCCTTGCGGTTCCCCCAGGCGCTTCTTCCGGACCGCAGCGAGACCTCTTTTGAGACCGCTGACAATTGACCCAACTCCTGTAGATGCAATAGGTTGACGCTTTCCAGGGGGTTCGATAGTGTGCATCTTTGGCTGCCGAATCGACCGATCGAAATCGGTGGTTTGAGGGAGCGGACTCGAGACTCCGAGGTCGGGGTGGATGATGGAGACTCTTGACCAGACCCACCATCATCGCCGGCAACTGGAAGCACAATCCCGAGCGATTTCCGGGGGAATCCCTCTTCCGGGAGATCTCCGAGGGTACGATATCGAGGCTCTCCGCTGACGGTGGCGACGCTCCGGTGCGAGTGGTGCTGTTTCCGCCGTTGCCTTGGCTCGGTTGGTTTGTTTCGAACGCCTCGGAGTTCGATCGTTCTGCCGTCGAGATCGGAGTACAAGAAGTATCCGATCGTCCTCTCGGTGCATTCACCGGCGAGGTTGGAGCTCAGTTGGCCCAGCAGTTTGGTGCCGAGTGGGCGCTGGTCGGGCATTCGGAGCGCCGTTCGATTTTTGGTGAGACCGATCAACAGGCGGCGAGTCGAGTGAAGGCCGCAGCGACGGCAGGGCTACGACCGATTCTTTGCATCGGTGAAACGCTCGAGCAGCGAGAAGCGGGAGAGACCTTCGAGGTGGTGAGTCGCCAGCTCGAAACCGGACTCTCCAAGTTGGATGAAGAATTTGAATACGCGCTGGCTTACGAGCCCGTATGGGCCATCGGAACTGGCCATACAGCAACGACGCAACAGGTCGAAGAGGTGCATCGTCACCTCAGAGAAGTATTGCGACGAGCCAGAGGAGCCTCAGCAGATGAGGTTCCGATCCTCTACGGGGGAAGTGTCAAGCCCGACAACGCGCAGGCGTTGCTGGGAATCGATGGGGTAGATGGAGCCCTGGTGGGAGGTGCGAGCCTCTCGTCGGCGAGTTTCTTAGGGATTCTGGACGCGGGAATTGCGACGGCGTGACCAGTGATGGTGCGTCGGTGGCGATGACCGCCCTGCAGATAAGGTGAAGCGATGCTTGTGACATTTCTGATGATTGTACTTGGACTCGTGACGGTTCTGCTCGGTTTCGTGATCCTGATTCAGGAGCCGAAGCAAGCGGGATTATCGGGGGCCTTTGGTGGTATGGGCGGTTCCGATCAGATGATGGGAACCAAGGCGACCAGTGGGATCGGCCGTTTCACGGCGATCTTGTCGGTGACGTTCTTCTCGCTGTGCATCATTGTGGGGGTCGTCTCCAGCAGTGACCGCGATAGCAGTCGTCTGAAGAGTGACACCGTGGAACCGGGGTTTGGAGCCATCGACGGCGCCGAGGACTCGGTCGGAGTCGGCGATGCGATTGGCGATGCGATCGGCGATGACACTCCCGCCGCCAGCGATGGCAGTACAGCAGGAGCGATCGGCGATGGCGAAAGCGCTGCAGATGCGCCCGCTGCAGATGCGCCCGCTGACGATGCGCCCGCTGACGAAACACCCGCTGACGAAAGCGCTGTAGATACGCCCGCTGTAGATACGTCTGCTGAAGAAGCATCCGCTGACGAAACACCCGCTGACGATGCATCAGCGACCGACGCGCCAGCCGTAGATGCTCCTGCCGACCAGCCCGCAGGAGATGACGGTAGCGACAATTGAATACAGTTCTGCGCAGCATGACGGGTTTCGGATCTGGATCCCGTGAAGCGGCGGGGTGGCGGGTAAAGGCGGAGATGAGGTCGGTGAATCATCGCCATCTCAAGGTCTCGAGCCATCTTCCCGACCAGTTGCTGGCCTTGCAGATGAAGATCGATGCCTTGCTTCGTGAAAAGCTCGAGCGTGGATCGATCTCGTTGACCCTGGTTCTCGAGCCGTGCGGTGTTTCTGCGCAACTGTCAGAGGTCGATTCGATTCGCCATAGTTACGAAAAATTGTGTGCACTGAGAGATGAGATCGCTCCGGGCGATGAAGTGAGACTGCTGGATGCCATCCAGCTTCGTGAAGAACAGGGAGCGGTGGTGGCCGAACCTGACGGAGATCTGGCTCAACTGGTGCTCGAGACGATCGAACAAGCGGTCATCGATCTGCGTCAGATGCAGGAGAATGAGGGTGAACACCTCCGCAAGGAATTTCGTCGCATCCTTGGATGTGTCAGCGAGGGTCTCGATCAGGTCGAGGCGGTGCTGCCCGAGGTGAAGACCTGGTTGCTCGAACGCTTCCAGCATCGGATCAGCCAGTTGATGACCCCTGGAGGGGTGGAGCTGGAACCGAAGGATCTCGCCAGAGAACTGGGAGTGCAGGTGGAGAGGTCCGATATCACCGAGGAACTGGCCCGAATGAGGGGGCACCTCGAGGAGTACGGAAAGACCATCACGACCGGCGGAAGGGTCGGAAGACGACTCGATTTCCTGACCCAGGAGATGTTTCGGGAGGCCAATACGATGGCCTCGAAGGTCGCTCGATTTGATCTCGCCCACACGGTGGTCGACATCAAGGTCGAGGTGGATCGTCTGAGAGAACAGACGCAGAACATCGAATGAAATGATTGGCCTCTACGAGGGGCCGCTGTTGAGGGAGGCGTGACGGTGGGCGCTGGTGGGATCCTGGTTGTGCTCTCAGGACCATCCGGAGTCGGCAAGACTGCTGTCAGCGAGAGGCTCGTGAAGGAGGACGGGATTGTCCGCGCCATCACGACCACCACCAGGGCACCCCGTGGAGGGGAGCAAGATGGAGTGGATTACCATTTCCTCGACCGAACCGCATTCGAGCGGCAGGTGGCAGAGGGAGGATTCCTCGAGCATGCAGAAGTGCATGGGAATCTTTACGGCAGTCCAAAGGTTGCGATCGAGAAGCAACGCCTCTCATCGAGAGCGGTGTTGCTGTTGATCGATGTCCAGGGTGCGGAGTTGTTACGAAGTGGCCAGGTCGACATGTTGACCATCTTCCTCGAGCCTCCGGGCGAGGAAGAGTTGAAACGTCGGATCGCGGCTCGTGGCGACAAAAATGATGACATGATCGATCTCAGGCTGAGGAATGCCTTGTCGGAGATCGCGGAAAAGAACAAGTACGACCACTGCATCGTCAATGACGATCTCGAGGATTGCGTCGAACAGATCGATTCGATCATCGAGGCGGAATTGCGCAGCAGGGGTCAATAATGAGATAGATGCGAGGAGTCGACCCTGGAAGGGGCCGATTCCGGAATGGAGGAAATGTGCTCGATGTCGATATCGAGGACCAGCTCGTCGAGAAGACGGGCGGCAAACTGCAACTGACCGCCCTGATGCAGAAGCGTCTGGTGGAATTGAAGCGTGGGGCTCGCCCGCTGGTGGTGATCGACTCTGTCGATCTCCAGGACATCGTCGTGCAGGAGATCTTGCAGGACAAGGTGGTCCTCGCCGAGCTGGAAGCCAACGAGGTCCACTTCTTCGAGGATGCTCGTAAGTTGAAGGACGGAAGTTCCGACGACGAGAAAGATGTTTACGGCTCCGACCTGAAGAAGGTCAAGGAAGAGCGGATCAAGGAACTGTCCGAGTTCCTCAATCCGACCAAGGAATGATGGAAGCGGTGCGACGCACATCTCGTGTGCGTCGCACCGCGACCGTGGTCCGTTTCATGAAAAGGTATCTCTCATGAACTGGGAATCTCGTAAGATCATTCTCGGAGTCACCGGTGGAGTGGCCGCATACAAGGCGGTGGAACTCGCATCCCGGTGGACTCAGCGAGGCGCAACCGTGCGCGTTCGCATGACACCATCCGCCTGTAAATTCATCCAACCTCTGACCTTTGAAGCGGTCACCCGCTGCGAGGTCATCTCGGAGATCTGGCATCCGATCGGAACCGGTGATCGTCCCGAGCATATCGGTGCTGGAGACGATGCCGATGTCTTGGTGATCGCTCCTGCAAGTGCCGATCACATCGCACGGCTATCCCATGGCTTTGGAGACGATGTGGTGTGTCTGACGGCGCTGGCCTGGGATGGCCCGATGGTCGTGTGCCCGGCGATGAATGATCGTATGTGGCGCAATGATGCGGTGCAGGCCAACATCGGCATCCTCAAGCAAAGACAGATCGAGGTGGTGGATCCGGCGGTCGGTCACCTGGCTTGCGGTGCGGTCGGCCCGGGCCGCCTGGCAGATCTTGACCAGATCGACGAGGTGGTCAGCGGTTTGGTCCTGCCGAAAGAGATGTCATGAACCCCCCGGTCCTGCTGATCACTGCAGGGCCAACCCGGGAGCCGATCGATGATGTCCGTTTTCTCACCAACGGAGCCAGTGGAATCCTTGGAATCGAGGTCGCTCGCGCCGCTCGTGATGCCGGCTGGGAGGTTCACCTGGCTCTCGGACCGGTCCCTCATCCGACACTGGAGGGGATCCATCTGCACCCCTTTGTCACCGCCCTCGACCTGGAGAAAATCGCCATCCAACTGTGGCCAGAGGTCGATGCGCTGGTCGCCACCGCAGCTGTTTGCGACTACCGACCGGCGCAGAAAATTGTCGGCAAACGCAAGAAGTCCGCTGGAGACTGGAACCTACAACTGGTGAGGAATCCCGATGTTCTGGCTGACAGGGGGGCACAAAAGGGCGATCGGGTGCTGGTCGGCTTTGCCCTCGAGGCGACAGAAGATCGGCAAGAAGCGTTGCGAAAGGCCGTGAACAAGCGGCTAGATCTGGTACTTTGCAACACGCCGGGGAACCTGGGTGTGGCCATGGGGGACTACATCTGGCTCGAACCCGCAGGGCACTCCATTTCCTTGCCGGAAATTTCAAAGGTGGATCTGGCTCGGAAGTTGGTGGAGTTCATCGGCACAAAGGTTGCTTCTCGCCGCGGCGACCGTGCCTTCAATGGGGAATGATGACAACATCGAATCGATCCAAGCGCAGTCGTCGAGACACCACTCGAGCTCCGCAACCGGGGCTCGGTAAGGAAGCACTGGCGCTGGTCTTGCTGGCGATCATGGCCTTCTTCTTCGTCGCACTCTACAGCGAGTACCTGGTGGCCACCGGCCGTAGCGCAGCGAATGCCTGCGGCACGACGGGGCACTTCATCGCGCAAACACACTTTAACATTTTCGGCCCTGTAGCCGGTTTCTTGCTGGCGGGGATCTTTGCGGTCTGGTCAGTGATGCTGCTGTTCCAGGTGCAAATCCAATCGTGGTGGCCTCGTATCGGCGGATTGGCACTGTTTTGCTTCGCCGTCTGTTCCCTCGAGTTTCGCTTCACCGAGCAACCCCTGATGGGTGCCGACCAACTTTATCGTGGTGGATTGATTGGCATGTATCTGGGACAGGCCGCGTTCGACGCCTTTGGAATCACCGGAACCACCATCTTCGCATTTCTCGCCGTGGCTCTGGGACTGATGTTCGCCACCGGGATGCCGGTCGCCAACCTGTTACGAGTGGGACTGGCGATGATCGGTGGCGCCATCGCTTCGCTGGGACTGAAGACTCCTGGAGTGGCCCGCAAGATGGTCGGGGGGCTCGGCAGTGCCGGTCAAGCGGCCGGTGAGAAGATCGCTCAGGTCACTCGATCGTCGCGCAAGAAGCCTGATTCCGAAGTGACGGAAGAGGAAAAGAACATCCTGTTCGGAGATGACGAGGACGAAGAAGAGGAAGACGAAGAGTACGAGTACGAGGAAGACGACGAAGAAGAAGAGGAAGAAGAAGACGAGGAAGAAGAAGACGAGGAAGAAGAGGAGTACGAAGAGGGAGAGTACGCCGAGGACGAAGACGAAGAAGAAGAGGAAGAGGACGAAGAAGAAGAGGAAGAAGAGGAAGAGGAAGAGGAAGAGGAAGAGGAAGAGGAAGAGGAAGAGGAAACTCCACCGGTGACCTTCTCGCGGACCATCCGTCTCGGCCCGGAACAGGATGACCAGGCGGTCGTGGGCTTCGAGGAGGAGCAACTGACCTTTGACGGGGTCTACTCTCCTCCTTCCATCTCATTTCTCTCCGAGCCTCCGGTGGTCAACCACGAGGAGGGCAAGGAAGAGCTCGATCAGGTCGCCACTCGCATCGAGGATGCCTTGCGCTCCTTCAAGATCGAGGCTGCTGTGACCAATGTGCAGCGCGGCCCGGTGATCACCCAGTACGAGGTGAGTCTCGCCGCAGGAACCAAGGTGCAGAAGATCGTCGCTCTCTCCGACGACCTGGCGATGGCGCTCTCCGCCCAGAGTGTCCGGGTGGTGGCCCCGATTCCCGGCAAACCAACGGTGGGGATCGAGGTCCCCAACAAGCAGCGCGAGACGGTGGTCCTGAGAGAACTGCTCCAGAGCCGGGTCTTCCACGATTCCGATCTGATGATTCCAATGTTGCTGGGAAAAGATGCCGCTGGAGAACCGCTCGTCGAGGATCTCACACGAATGCCGCACCTTCTCATCGCAGGATCGACCGGATCGGGAAAGTCAGTTTGCATCAATGCGATCATCACATCGATCCTGATGACGCGAACGCCTGATGAGTTGAAGTTGATCCTGGTCGATCCAAAGATGGTCGAGCTCTCCGCCTTCGAGGACATTCCTCACCTGCTGACACCGGTCATCACCGACATGAAAAAAGCTCCGGCTGCACTCGAGTGGCTGGTGAGAAAGATGGATCAGCGTTACGAGTTGCTGTCGAAGGCTGGAGTCCGCAACCTCAAGGACTACAACGACCTCGATGACAAGGAACGCTACGATCGTCTGGCCGAAAAGACCACTCACGAGGAAGCGGAACAGGCCCCCAAGCAGTTGCCCTACCTCACCATCATCATCGACGAACTGGCAGACCTGATGATGACCAGTGCCAAGGAAGTGGAGACTTCCATCATCCGCCTGGCGCAGAAGTCACGGGCCGTGGGGATCCACGTGATCCTCGCCACTCAGCGCCCCAGCGTCGATGTGGTCACCGGACTGATCAAGTCGAACATGCCGTCGCGAATCTGCTTCAAGGTCGCCAGTCGCATCGATTCCAGAACGATTCTCGATCGAATGGGCGGGGAACGATTGCTCGGGATGGGCGACATGCTCTATTCGCCTCCCGATACCGACAGCCTCATTCGCGCCCAGTGCACCTACATCTCCGACAAGGAGCTGCGCAAGGTGGTCAAGCACCTGCGCAAGGAAGCGAAGCCGCAGTTCTCGCAGGAGATCGATTCGTTCCTCGACGGAAGCCACGCCAGCGGTAGTGGTTCCGGGGGAGCTCCCGAGGATGATCTGTTCGAGGAAGCGGTGAGGGTGGTGCTGGAAACCGGCCGTGGTTCGACCACACTGCTGCAACGCAGGCTCGGCGTCGGTTACACCCGTGCCTCGCGACTGATGGATGCGATGAGCGACCAGGGAGTCCTCGGCCCCTTCCGCGGAGCCAAGCCCAGAGAGATTCTCATCACGATGGAGCAATGGGAAGAAGCCCAGTCGCAGACCTGATGGGGCGTCCCCGGATCGATTGGCGATCGGCCTCTCTTCTTCTTCGAGCCGCAGCTCCAGGCACTCCCGCTGTGAGGGTTCACTCCACCGGAATCGAAGAGCGGTAAACGGCACAGCAGAGCCAAACCGTTCTAATCCTCGATGAAACGTGTGATTCGGTGCAGCAGTGCAGGGTGAGGAATCATGTTGTAGGATCAAGGATCATTCCTGCTGGAGGTGACCATGCGATGCCGATTCTTGCTGATCTTTCTGTTCGGATTTCTGTCGATCTGTCCGGCACTACAAAGCCAGACACTTTACTGGATCGATGGCACTGATCTGGTGCAGTGGGATCTGACCTCGGCAACACCCATCGTCTTACCGACTCAGTCCCCTCCGGTGACCCTCTCTGTCGATGGAGAGGCGGAGAAGGTCTTCTACTTCCGTGAACCCTTCTCGCTGATGAGTGCCAATCTCGACGGTACCGGCGCTGCGTCGATCACCTCGTATCCCTTCGGATTCGAGGCACTTGCTGCGAATCGTTCCGATCAACGCCTGTACTGGATCAATGCCTTCAATGGCCAGCTGGTGTCGATCGGTTACGACGGTTCCAATCCGCAGGCGCTCGGTGGGATGTTCGGAATCTCGGGGATCGGAATCGACACGGTCGCGCAAAAACTCTATTTCTCCAACAGTCCGATCGGGGCGATCAGCCGCCGAAACTTCGATGGCTCCGGCGCTGAGAGTATCGTGCCGAGTGGGCTCAGTGGGCCTCGGGACTGCTGTTATGATGAGGTGACAGGAAAGATCTACTGGCTGACCACAGCGGGTGCGACCCAGCGTTGCGATGATGACGGATCCAATATCGAGACGATCATCCAGCCGGCTTTGGCTCCAGGAGTGACCCATATGGTGGTCGACTCGGTCGGTCAATTTCTCTATCTATCGACCAGTAACGGCCTCGTGTATCGGGCGGGGTTGGACGGTTCGAACGTGGAGGAGATCTACCTGTCCGGAACCAATATCACGGAGCTGGCAATCCTCTCGTCGACGATTACTGCGATACAGTTCCTCCGCGGCGATGCCAATGACGATGGTGGATTTGACATCGGAGATCCGATCTGGATCCTCACGCTGCTGTTTACTCCCGGGTCGCCTTCGCTAGCCTGCACTGACTCCGGTGATATCAATGACGATGGATCGATCAACATCGCCGATTCCATCTTCGCATTGAGTTCGCTCTTCACACCATTGGCACCGCCACCAGCAGCGCCCTACCCCGATTGCGGCGAGGACCCCTCCGCCGATGCGCTCGATTGCACCGCCACAACCAACTGCCCGTGAAACGAACAGGGGTAATTCAGGGAATTCAGCGGAGTGAAAGCGTCGACACCTGCACT
>LWDU01044248.1_pt1 | contig 20315 bp, 16 predicted proteins | sample 727161 | NCBI WGS metagenome assembly LWDU01 (sample SAMN04566230, study PRJNA314399) | hydrothermal vent metagenome | isolation source: deep sea hydrothermal plume seawater | place: Mexico: Gulf of California, Guaymas Basin | collected 2004-07-11
GAGGGGGTAGATAAATGAGTAGTATTATTGATGATGTAAAAGAGATGGGTACTTATATTGACCGTCAGGTTGATATTGATTCTGTGGCTTCATTTAAAGACAATGAGAATATTGTAAAGCTTAATTTTAAATTTGATATTCAACTCATCCGAGAAGCGTTGGACGAAATCAAATCAAAGTCAGAGTTTAAAACCGTTTGGTCAGGTTTTCCTGCTCTGGCAATGACCAAAAGGAAAGGGCATTCAGCTGACAATGACAAAGATTTGGTGGGGCGGTACTATATGCGTGTTGATGATTCTTACCAGGAGATTGCTAAGGACGAGCTGATTGATGAAGCACAATTCAGTGAGCTAGTTGATATTTTTAAGGGTACTTACTTCGAAACTATTCATAAGGAGCTTGTAGCACGCTATCCAATAGGCAGAACGCGTATTCTTGAAAAAGGCAGTTTTAATTGCAACTCTTGGCACCGAGACCCAGAGCCACGACTCCACATTCCTATCTACACTATCAACCATCATTGCACACATTTGCCAGCCGATGGATCGGTTTATTTCACCGACACTAGGTGTTACCACACAGCCTTAAATGGTGGAGACCAACCAAGAACGCATCTTGTTGCAGCGTTAGCTTATCCACAATATCAGCCTAACTAATGGCCACCTTTTTGAATGCCACTTCTTTGGATTTATATTAGAGGGAAAAATATATTCTCACTAATAAAAAAATTTTGCATTTCTATTTAATAATGTTAGAATGAACGTGCATTTCAATTTGTGTTGACAAAAAAGGCTAGTGCCAATAGAAACTACTAGTAGGATAGTTTATTTTATTTTTAGTATGGTGTCTTTTTTTTTGTCACTCATTTAATGTGATTAGATGATAGATATATTGTTACTTTTTTTAATCTTAGAGGAGAGTTAATATGAGTAAGGAAACGACAAGGAAGAGGTGTTGGATAATACACTTTCGCGCCGTGAGTTTTTAGCGCGAGCATCGGCCTTAGGTGCAACGACCGTGGCTGCGTACAGCATGCTCGGTTTGGTGGCGCCATCAGTGGCCATGGCATCGACAACGCCAAAACAAGGTGGGACAATGCGCCTACAAATGGACGTTCGTGGGCTCAAAGATCCACGCACTTACGATTGGTCGGAAATTGCTAACTATACCCGCGGCTGGTTGGAATATTTGGTGCAGTTTAACAGTGACGGTACTTTTGAGGGTCGTCTGCTGGAAAGCTGGTCAGCGAATTCCGACGCCACTCAGTACACACTGAATGTCAGAAAAGGGGTTAGATGGAATAACGGTGATAAGTTTACTGCTGATGATGTGGCACGCAATATTGTGGGCTGGTGTGATAAGAGCCTTGAAGGTAACTCCATGGCCGGAAGAATGAATAGCTTGATTGACGCTGATACAGGCAAGGCAGCAGCAGGAGCAGTTGTGGTTGTTGATGGTCATACAGTTCAACTAAACTTACCAACTCCAGATATTACTATTATTCCTGGTATGGCAGATTACCCTGGAGCTATCACGCATTCATCGCACACTCCAGAAACAATGTTGACCAATCCTATTGGTACGGGACCTTATATACCTGATGGTCATGAGGTAGGAGTTAAGGCAGCTTTGGTTAGAAATAATAACTTTAACTACCAATGGTGGGGAGAAGGGGCATACCTAGATAGAATCGAGTTTATCGATTATGGTACAGAAACTTCTGCTAAAGTAGCTGGTGCAGAGTCTGACGAATTTGACATGAATTATCAAGTTGTGGGTGAGTTTGTTGATATTTTTGACAGCATGCCAGGTTGGCAGCAATCTTCAGCGGTGACTGCCTCAACAATTGTTATTCGTTGCAATCAAGATGCAGAACCTTACCAGGACAAGAACGTTCGTCGCGCTTTAGCGATGTGTGTTGATAATTCTGTGGTTTTAGAGTTAGGTATTGATGGTAGAGGTACTCCAGCTGAGAATCACCATGTGTGTCCAATTCATCCAGAATATGCTGAATTGCCAGCCCAAGTAGTTGATCGTGATGCAGCACTTGCTGCGATGTCAGCGGCTGGACTTGGTGACTATGAGCACGAGTTAATCTCGATTGATGATGACTGGCGACGCAACACAACAGACGCTGTTGCTGATCAGATTCGTAAATCGGGCATTAAAGTCAAGCGTACTATTTTGCCAGGTTCTACTTTCTGGAATGACTGGGTTAAGTACCCATTCTCTTCAACCAACTGGAACATGAGACCATTGGGCGTCCAAGTACTTGCACTTGCATATCGCTCTGGTGAGGCTTGGAATGAGGCTGCTTTTAGTAATGCAGAATTTGATGAGACTTTGACTAAAGCAGTAGCTATTGCTGATGCAGATGAGCGCCGAGTTTTGATGAAGCGTTTAGAGCAAATAATGCAAGACGAAGGAGTTATTATTCAGCCATACTGGCGCTCTCTATACCGTCATCATAAAGAAGGCGTGTTGGGTGGCGGGATGCATCCAACTTTTGAGATACACCTTCATAATTTGGGCTGGTCGTAAACTGCCAACAATATTGAAATCATGTAGATGATTTCATTGTTAAAAAAAGAGGTCGCTTGTCGCGACCTCTTTTTATGTATCATTGGCGTGATTAATTTGTAATTTCCTGTACTAACAAACTGTGTAGCTAAGGCTTTTTATGTGGCAATTTATTTCTAGACGACTTGGACTGATGGTGTTAACAACACTGTGTCTGAGTTTTATTGTTTTCTTCCTCACTAATTTACAGCCCAACCTAGTAAAACTAGCAAAAACCGAAGCCGGTATACGAATGACTGATGATCAGGTAATCTCTTGGCTCGATGATCGTGGCTATAATCAGCCACTATTGTTGAGATATGGTGAATGGCTTGGAGTTGTCCCAGGTTATGTCCATACTAACAAGGACGGCGAGACGCGTGGCCGTTGTATTAGTCATAATGTAGAAGACACGCCCACTTATTGTGGCCTTTTGCAAGGAAGCTTAGGCAACTCCACGATTTTCAATGTGTCAGTAGGACAGGCTTTAAGTACACGCTTAGGTTTGACAGGCATTTTGATGTTTTGGGTAATGATTGTTATGATACCTATGGCACTAATTATTGGAATATTAGCAGGCATGCGTGAAGGCTCTAAGGCGGACCGAACACTTTCAACTATTGCTATCGGTTTCACTGCGACACCAGAATACATCTCTGGCGTTATTTTGTCTGTTATTTTTGCCAGTAGGATTGTGTTTGACGATAGATTATTATTACCTTCCTCACAAGCAGCGATGGAGAATATGACCTTCAGTAATTTCGCGTTACCGGTGATGACGATGGTGCTTTATGGTATGGGATATATTGCCAGGATGACACGAGCATCTATGGCTGAGGTGATGACAGCACAATACGTTCGCACAGCCCGATTAAAAGGAGTTAGCTTTCCAAGTATTGTTCTTAAGCACGCTCTTAGGAATGCATTAATAGCTCCATTCACTGTGATTATGTTGCAGTTTCCTTGGCTCTTGACAGGTGTTGTGATAGTTGAGACCTTATTCAACTACAAGGGCTTCGGCTGGTTATTGGTCATGGCGGCTGACGGTAACGACGTTGAGTTATTGCTGTCTTGTTCTTTGGTGGCGGTTTTGGTAGTTTTGGTTACACAGTTAATATCAGATATTGGTTATGTATTTTTAAATCCAAGAATAAGAGTGAGCTCTTAAAGTATTGTTATGGCATCATTGAGCTGGATAGAGATCCTAATCCAAATATCCATACAATTTGTACCGGTGTGGGTTGCAATGGCGTTAACATTTGCTGTTTCTTATTTTTTCCGAGATAGGTTAGGGCTTTATGGCCGTCTATTCGATACTTTTACTGGTAGTATCGGTTTTGCCTTAGTCATATTTTGGATTTTTACTGCAATTTTCGCAGATCTAATTATAACCTTTGACCCGATTGATCAGCTATCAGGGATGCGCAAAAAGGCTCCAGGAACGTTAGTGCCAGACACTATTAATGCCTATTTATTAGGCGGTGATTTGATGGGTAGAGATGTTTTTTCGAGAATGGTGATGGGGTCTCGTATAGTGCTTTCAATTGCCCCAGCTGCTACTATTTTTGCCTTTATGACAGGCATAACGCTCGGCTTACCGGCCGGGTTTTATGGTAAAAAACTTGACACTATTTTGTCATTTATCGCGAATCTAGTTTTAGCCTTCCCGGTTATACTTTTGTTTTATCTCTTAGTTAACCCTGCCATACGTTCAACAGGTATACCTATCATTATAGCGGCCGTGCTTTTTTTATTCCCTATTATCTTTTTTACTGTTCTTTTCCAGTCTAGATACTATGTTCAACCTATGAAGAGAAATATCTATGTTGGCCTAACTTTATTACTAGGATTTTGGGCATACTCAGGGCTTGCCTTTAACCAAGACCCATTACAATTATTAGGCCTAGAACCTGTATTCTATATGGACCCTAATTTGCTTAATATTTTTGTCTCAGTTGTTTTTGTTAATTCACCAACGGTATTTAGAATTGTTAGAGGCCTCACTATGGATATTAAGACACGAGACTATGTAGCGGCCGCTCAGACCCGTGGAGAGGGCGCTTGGTTTATAATGCTTTGGGAAATCCTACCCAATGCTAGGGGCCCACTGATTGTTGATTTCTGTCTGAGGATTGGTTACACAACTATACTTTTAGGAACTCTAGGATTTTTTGGTTTAGGAGTTAGTCCTGAAAGTCCGGACTGGGGTATGACTATTAATGAAGGCCGCAAACTGTTGGCGTATTATCCACATATGGCAATCCCCCCAGCATTGGCATTATTGTCTTTGGTGTTGGGGTTGAATTTATTAGGTGACGGCTTGAGAGAGCAATCATTAAAGGACTAACCAATGTCAGAATCTAGTACTCAAACTCCTATTATAGAAATTAATAATCTTTCGATTAGTTTTTTCACACGTCTGGGTGAAATTCCTGCTGTAATGAACTTTTCTTGTGTTCTTGAGCAGGGCAAGGCTTTAGGGCTTGTGGGAGAGTCAGGATGCGGCAAATCAACCGTAGCACTTGGAATCATGCAAGACTTAGGCGTTAATGGTTCAATCGTTGGTGGCTCTATCAAGTTTAAAGGCCGTGAGTTAAACAATATGCCTCAGAGTGAGTTGGCCAAATTAAGGGGTTCAGAAATTGCAATGATTTATCAGGAACCTATGGCTTCTCTGAACCCTGCAATGAAAATTTCTAAGCAGCTTATGGAAGTGCCGATTATTCACGCAAATGCCAGCGCACAAGAGGCTTGGGATTTGTCAATTGACGTTGTGAAAGATGTGCGATTACCAGACCCAGAACGCATTCTAAATTCTTATCCGCACCAACTCTCAGGTGGCCAGCAGCAACGTATCGTTATTGCTATGGCACTGATGTCAAAGCCAGCCTTATTGATTTTAGACGAGCCCACAACTGCACTAGATGTTACTGTTGAAGCTGGTATTGTTGATTTAGTCAAAGGTTTGGGGGAGAAGTATGGAACTTCTATGTTGTTCATATCTCACAACCTCGGTTTGATCCTAGACACCTGTGACGATATTTGTGTAATGTATTCAGGTGAGGCTGTTGAAACAGGCTCTATACACGATGTTTTTGATAAAATGCGACACCCTTATACGCAAGCATTATTTCGTTCGATACCTTTGCCCGGCGCAGACAAAAACCATAGACCATTGGTTGCCATTCCAGGAAATTTCCCACTTCCACACGAACGCCCTCAAGGCTGCAATTTCGGACCACGCTGTAACTATTTTGAGGAAGGCGTATGCGATGAAAATGAAATAGACATGAGTGTGATGAGTGATAATCAACATCATGCATCTCGTTGTATAAAAATAAATACCATCAATTGGCAATCAGAGGTTGTAACAACAACCAATTACAAGCCTTTACTGCCTGGTGCAATAGCCCTAGAAGTTGACAACCTAACTAAACATTATGAAGTCTCGGCAAACGAGTTATTAAAAGGCAAAGAAAAAAGTGTTGTGAGGGCAAATGAGGGTTTATCTTTTTATGCAAGGGAATCTGAAACACTAGCAATTGTTGGAGAGTCTGGGTGCGGAAAGTCTACCCTTGCCAAAGTTTTAATGGGGCTTGAAACAGCAACTTCAGGTAAGGCTTATATTGGTGGCCAGTCTCTCGGTAATACTGAGATTGGCGATCGTTCTACTGAAACAGTTTCTTCAATTCAAATGGTTTTTCAAAATCCATTTGACACCCTCAACCCTTCAATGAGCGTTGGTAGGCAAATTATTCGTGCACTAGAAGTTTTTATGGTCTGTAAGACAGAGTCTGAACGCCATAACAGAATGTTGGAATTACTGGATTTAGTAAAACTACCCAGAGAGTTTGCTATCAGAAAACCTCGACAATTATCTGGCGGGCAAAAGCAACGCGTTGGTATCGCACGAGCTTTTGCTGGAGATGCCAAAATTGTTATTGCTGATGAGCCAGTTTCCGCGTTGGATGTATCTGTACAAGCAGCTGTAACTGATCTGTTGATGGAGTTACAGCGTAAAAATGGCACTACGATGTTGTTTATTAGTCATGACTTGTCAATTGTTCGCTATATAGCTGATCGTGTTATGGTGATGTATCTTGGCCATGTTGTTGAAACTGGCAGCACAGACCAAGTTTTTGCGCCACCATATCATCCGTATACAGAAGCCCTATTGTCTGCTGTGCCAATTGCTGACACCAGCGTTAAGCGTCAACATATTGTTCTCAAAGGAGATATCCCTTCTGCCCTCAACCCACCTTCTGGATGCCCATTTCAAACTCGTTGTCAACACAAGCATTTAGTTGACAACAATCTTTGTGAGCAAGAACTACCAGAGACAGTAGATATTGCAGAAGGACACCAGTTAAGGTGCCATCTATCAAGTGAGCATTTAGCGGCAATGAAACCAGTAATTAAACTAGCTGAAAAATCTAAAGTAGTTGGCGACTAGAGTTTTGTAGACTTATGGTAGAAGGCTAAACCTACTGTATAAGTTACTCATTAAGAGCATCTTTTTAAAATCGGCCTAAAATCGACCTAATCCCACTTAAAACTACTGCAATATACTGCAAAATCGGCCTAATTTAAAAATAAGAATACTTTAGTAGCGGGCTTTAAATGGTCGGAGTGGATGGATTTGAACCCCCGACACTTCCTTTATTAGTAGGGTCTGTAGAGGCAATGTGTCGATAATGTGTCGATAACTCTCTATAGATCATACAAATTAAGGTGGTAATTATAGTCAGATACAAATAGTTTTTGCTTCTATTTAATACTTCGCTATATATTAATCCTAATAGGGTAGATATTTCAGATTAATTAAATTATAGATTCAATTTTAGGCATTAGCCTAATAAGTTCCTGAGTATAAGGGTGTTCTGGATTGTTAAATAATTCCTCAGTTTCTTTTGTTTCACAAACACTACCATTTTTCAGTACTACAACTCTATTACACATTTGTCTAATTACAGGAAGATCATGACTAATAAACAACATAGCAAGGTGAAGCTCATCTTGAATATCTTTTAAAAGATTTAATATTTGTGCTTGTATACTTACATCCAAAGCAGAAGTAGGCTCATCACAAATTAATAAGCGTGGTCTTGTGGCTAAAGCTCTAGCAATTGATATTCTTTGTCTTTGTCCACCAGAAAATTCATGAGGATATCGATCCAATGATTGTCTTGTCATTCCAACAATATCTATCAAATCGTAAACATTTTGTGTGAGTTCATTAGAGCTAATATTTTTTTGAAAAAGCTTTATTGGTTCAGATATTATGTCTTTTACTTTAAATCTTGGGTTCAAAGATGAATACGGATCTTGAAATATCATCTGAATTTGCCCCCTGCTCTTATCAATTTGGTATTTTCTTTTTGAATTATAAAGTGAGATATTATTATAAAAAATTTCCCCATTATTTGGCCTTACTAGTCCTGTAATAATTTTTGCTATTGTTGATTTTCCTGAGCCAGATTCACCAACTAAACCTAGAGTTTCACCCTCAAATAGTTCAAAAGATACATTATCAACTGCCTTCACTGCTTTATCAGTGGACTCGTTTTTTGATCCAAATGAAATATTAATTGCGAAAGATTTATCATCAAAAATTTTAGTAACGTCTGTCAGTTTTAATAATTTTTGATTTTTATTTTCTCTTACTCCCCAGGTTTTAATAATATTTTTTGTTAAATTTTTAGAATCAGATGTAATTTCTTTTCCATCAGGACTAATAAGTTTGAATCTATCAATTTTTTTATTTGTGGGTGGCACAGAAATAACTAAACTTCGAGCCTCATTAGATTTAGGGTTCTTTAATAATTCTTTTGTATCACCTTGCTCAACAATAAGTCCATGTCTCATAACAATAACTTTATTTGTTGTCTCAGCAATAACACCCATGTCATGTGTAATAATAATTACTCCTAAATTTCTTTTTTTAGTAAGATCTTTAAGTAATTCCAGTATTTGATATTGAATACTTACATCTAAAGCAGTTGTAGGTTCATCAGCTATAATTAAATCTGGTTCACAACTTATTGCTAAAGCAATAACAACCCTTTGGCGCATACCTCCGCTAAATTGATGGGGATAATCTTCAATTCTTTTTTCAGCATTATCTATTCCTACTTCTTTTAAGAGTTGAATCGATTTTTTTAATGCATCTTTATAGCCTAAATTTAGATGTGTTTGAATAGTTTCAATTAATTGATCTTTTATTTTAAATAATGGATTTAAGGATGTTTGGGGATCTTGAAAAATAAATCCAATTTTCTTTCCTCTAATTTTTTGAATGAGCTCTTCGTTATCTCTTAATTCATTATTATCAATTTTAATTGACCCATTTGTTATTTCGCCTGGAGGATCAATTAAATTTATGATGGCATTTGCAATAGTAGATTTTCCAGAGCCAGATTCACCAACTATTCCTAATATTTCACCCCTTTCCAATGTAAATTCAACATTTTTACTAGCAACAATTGTTTCTTTTCTAGTTGGATAACTAATATCTAAATTTTTAACTTCTAAAAAACTCATCTCTTTTTTAATTTTGGATTTAAGGCATCTCTCATCCAATCTCCTAATAGGTTAATAGACAAAGCTAAAAGGATTAAAAAAATAGCTGGAAAAAATGTAATCCACCATTCGCCTGAAAATAAAAAATTATTTCCAAATCTAATTAATGTTCCTAGTGAAGGTGTTGTAGCCGGAACCCCAACACCTAAAAAACTTAATGTAGATTCTGTAATTATTGCAAGAGCCAATCCTATTGTTGCAATTACCAAGATAGGTCTAAGTATGTTTGGCAAAATATGTTTAAACATAATTAGAATGTTTGATAATCCTATAATTCTCGAAGCTGATACATATTCTTTATTTTTTTCAACTAGAGTAGATGCTCTAGAAACTCTAGCGAACTGTGGCCATTCAGAGATACCAATTGCAAAAATTAATACGTAAATTGCCATTTCATCATGCATTGATTGTGTAATGATTGATCTAGCTATACCATATACGAGTAAAGCCATTAGAATGCTTGGTATTGTTAATTGGACATCTGTAAGCCGCATAACAACTGTCTCATATATACCACCTATATAACCAGCAGTAACACCAAGGAATACTCCAAGTAGCATAGCAAAAATTATTGATGAAAATCCTACGATTAATGAAATTCTTGAACCATAGATCATTGTTGAGAACATATCTCTTCCTTGTTGATCAGTCCCAAGAATAAAGCTAGCACTACCACCCTCAGACCATATAGGTGGAGTAAATGCATCCATTAATGAAACTGTAGCTGGGTCAAAAGGATTGTAGGGAGCAACTATTCCAGCAAAAACTGAACAAAGAAAAATAATAAATAAAATAGTAGAAGAGATAATTGCAATTTTTGAATTAAAAAAGCTATACCCTATATCGGTATCATAAATTTTATCAATTGTTTTGAATAACATCTCTAACTCGTCTCTTCTTTAAGTCTTATTCTTGGATCGATAAAATAATATGAGATATCAACAATGAAATTTATCATAACAAAAATAAAAGCAACCATAATCATGTAGGCTGACATTATTGGTATATCAACAAAGTACACTGCATTAATAAATAGTAAGCCCATACCAGGCCATTGGAAAACTGTTTCTGTAATAATTGAAAAGGCTATTAAAGTTCCAATATTAATACCAGTAATAGTAATTACAGGTATTAAGCCATTTTTAAGCGCATGCTTATAATTGATGATATTTCTTTCAATGCCTCTAGCTTTAGCAAATTTAATATAATCCGTTTGAAGTATTTCCATCATTTCCGCACGAACTAATCTGATGACATATGTCATTTGAAATAAACTTAATGTGACCGAGGGTAATATTAATGCCTTAAGTCCAGAAGTAGTTAAAAAACCTGTTGTCCAAAAACCTAACTCTATAACTTCACCTCTTCCAAAAGAAGGAAGAATTCCCAGTATTACAGAAAACAAGTAAATTAACAGTATCCCTATAATGAATGTTGGAAGAGAAACACCAACAAGTGAAACGACAAGGATGATATTTGAAATAAAACTATCTCTATGGATGCCTGTATAGACACCTAAAATGACGCCCGTTATTATAGCAAGCAAGGAAGATACAAATACTAATTCTAGAGTAGCTGGCATTCTTTCTGCAATTAAATCCGAAACTTCTCTTTTTAATTGATAAGATATGCCAAAATCGCCTTGAATAATATTGCCTAAAAATCTTGAAAATTGAATATAGATAGGATCATTTAATCCCAGAACCTCTCTAACCTCAGCTTGTCTTTCAATCGAGGCATCTATTCCTGTCATGCTATTTACTGGGTCTCCAACAAAATTGAATAAAGAAAAGGAAACAAAGGCAACAACAATCATTACAAGGATAGATTGTAAAAGTCTTTTAAAGAAATAGCTAAACATGGACAACTTGGCGATGTAAAGGAGGTTATGTTATATCAACTTGAAATGTTTTTCTGGCCAGTTAACTGGCCAGAAAATATATAACTTTTTTAGTTTACGTTTGCAAATCTAAATAATGGTTCGTTGTTCATTCTAATTGGAACATCGATATTACTTTTTGATGCTTGGTTAACAACTTGGTGATGTAAAGGAAGATACGTTACATCATCTTGAGTAATATCCCAAGCTTCAGCAATCATAGCATTTCTTTTATCTAAGTCTGTTTCAACACCCATTGCCGCAACTAATTCGTCGACTCTAGAGTTACTGAAATTTACTTTATTCCAGCTACCAGAGCTTTCAAACAAGTATGAATATACATAGTGACTGTCAAAAGTTGGAACACCCCAACCTAACATGTACATGTCACTAGTCACACCATTAGCATCACCCCCTTTTACTTCAGCGAAATGCTGACTCTTAGTTTTTGCATCAAGATTTACTGTAACTCCAATTTTTGCAAACATACCAATAGCTGCTACACAAATTGCTTCATCATTGATGTAACGATCATTAGGGCAATCTAATGTAAGCTCAAATCCGTCAGGATAACCAGCTTCAGCTAAAAGTTTTTTTGACATTTCAGGGTCGTAAGCCATTCTTTGATCACGCGCTGCTGTGTGACCATTAACACCAGGAGCAGTAATAATACCTGCAGGCACACTTTGCCCTCTCATTACCTTATCCTTAATAGCGTCCATGTCTAAAGCATGGTACATTGCCAGACGAACTCTTTTATCTGCAAAAGGATTTTTTCCTTTAATGTTAGATGAATTCAATTCAGCTGAACCTTGATCCATACCAAAGAAAATGGTTCTATTTTGAGGAGTCATTTTCACAGTATGGCCTGAAGAAGAGTTGATTCTTTGAATATCTTGAACTGGCACAACATTAGTGTAATCGATTTCTCCAGAAAGAAGTGCTGCAACTCTTGTTGCATTATTCTTAATTGGGAGTAATTCAATTTTATCTATGTTGTGTAAATAATGATTTCCCCACCAGTTATTATGTTTTTCAAAAACAGTTCTTACATCCTGTTCTCTGAAAGTAATTTCAAATGGTCCAGTTCCATTTGTATTGGATGCGCAATAAGATGTCTCACCTGCATCCCAATTATATGAAACTTCACAACCATTTGCTTTTGCCCAAGCTTCAGACATTACAAATATCTGAGTTAATTGGTTTAAAAGAATTGGATTTGGTCCATCAGTTTTTACTTCAACAGTATAATCATCAATCGCTGTTGCTGATTTAACACTTTTAATTAAATCAAGCATATCAGATGGAGCAGTCTTTGCTCTATTGATACTAAAAGCAACATCACTTGCTGTCAAAGATGATCCATCATGAAACTTCACACCCCTACGAAGGTTAAATATCCATGTATCATCAGCTGTTGTGGTCCATGATTCTGCAAGCTGAGGAAGTATTTCCATGTTAATACCTGGAGTTACCAAACCTTCATATACTTGACGAGAAACCATGTGAGTTGGTCCTTCGTTTTGTGCATGCGGATCGAGGGTTAAAGAATCACCAGGCATCGACCATTTGATCGAATTAGCTAAAGCTGGTGAAAAAATACCCATGAGTAGCAACGACAAAACTATACCTAAAGTTTTTTTCATTATATTTCTCCTTTTATAAGTGTCTAGAAGTTAGACACATAAATATATAAACAAAAAAACCAACTAACAAAACGTTTGTTGGTTTGAGATAACTTTATAGTATTGAAATGAGCCTGTCAAGGATAATTTCTTGAACTATCTTCAACATATTCATGTTTCTTCTTTAGTCTATTTGTCAATAAAGAAGATAATTTAGATAATAAAAAGAACTAAGCACTAGTGCATTTACTAGCATCCTAAAATTCGTCTTCTATTTTACCCATCGAAAATATTAAGACAACAATGTCAAGAAATAGTGGGTTAAAAAATGTATCGATAATGTGTCGATACCCAGCCCAATCTAGCGATATTCAGACACATATTATCGACAGATAAAAATAAGAATGCTTTAGTAGCGGGCTTTAAATGGTCGGAGTGGAGGGATTTGAACCCCCGACCACCTGGTCCCAAACCAGGTACGCTACCAAACTGCGCTACACTCCGAAAAACCAATAATTATACTTTGTTAAGTATTTGAGTCAATGCCTAATTCGTCCCAAATCTGATCAATCTTGGCGACTATATCTTCGTTCATTTTTATAGTTTCACCCCAGGTTCTTTTTGTCTCTCCAGGAAACTTATTAGTGGCATCTATACCCATTTTTGAGCCCAACCCAGATATTGGGGATGCGAAGTCTAGATAGTCGATTGGAGTGTTGTCTATGATTGTAGTATCTCTGGTTGGGTCGACCCTAGTTGAAATTGCCCAAATTACCTCTTTCCAATTGCGTATATCTATATCGTCATCAACAACAATTACAAATTTGGTATACATGAACTGACGCAGAAATGACCAAACCCCCATCATTACACGTTTAGAGTGCCCTGGAAACTGTTTTCTCATGCTAACTATTGCCATACGGTAAGAGCATGCCTCCGGAGGTAAATAGAAGTCTGTTATTTCTGTGAACTGTTGTTGAAGTAGCGGAACAAAAACCTCGTTTAGTGCAACACCCAAAACTGCAGGCTCGTCTATAGGTTTACCGGTGTATGTGGTGTGATAGATTGGGTTTCTCCTGTGAGTTATTCTTTCAACTGTAAATACAGGGAACTGCTCAACCTCATTGTAATATCCAGTGTGGTCTCCGAATGGACCTTCGTCAGCCACCTCGTCAGGATATATGACACCCTCTAAAATTATTTCCGCGTTTTCTGGTACCTGTAAATTATTACCTAAACATTTGCATACTTTTGTTTTTTTACCACGCAATAGACCTGCAAATGCATACTCACTAAGACTGTCTGGTATTGGAGTGACAGCGGCTAATGTTGTTGCAGGGTCTGCACCTAGCGCTACAGCAACAGGGAAAGGTTTACCGGGGTTGTGTTCGCACCAGTCCTTAAAATCTAGAGCACCTCCGCGATGCGATAGCCATCTCATAATCAGCTTATTTTTAGCAATAAGCTGTTGACGATAGATGCCCAGGTTTTGACGCTCCTTGTTTGGTCCTCTAGTAATAACTAAACCCCAAGTAATTAATGGTGCTACATCCTTTGGCCAACATGTTTGGATTGGTAATTTATTTAAATCCACATCTGGTCCTTCCATAACCACTTCTTGGCATTATTTCTCAATAGCGTCCTTTAAGCCTTTTGGAGGCTCTGGCTGCTTTAGATCTGCTAGTAACTTACCTAGGCTACGCAGTTCAATCAGATCTTCTTGACCCATAGCCAGAGCAACTCTCCTTGTGGTACCAAATAAATTTGCCAAAACAGGCATACTAGAGCCTGTTACATTTTCAAATAAAAGTGCAGGACCGTCATTGTCTAAAGTGCGACGACAGAAACTTCTGTTGATATGCGCTTAAGTTCGCCCTGCTTTTCAAGTTCAGAAATAAATTCGCGTAGGTCGTCGTACTGCATTATGGTAATACTAGTTCTTGGCGAAGTAGTTGTTGTGGTCGTGCAGCTCTTTTTCGTTAGCCATAACAACTATTAATCTGTCACTGTTGCGCTTTAGTCTTACAATATTGCTTACACTGTCTTTGTTCTCTGAACCTGAATTAGTGTCACTAAAAAGTGTTGATTGCCCGCCAGTCATTGCAAGATAAACTTGGGCCAGTATTTGTGCATCAAGCAGGGCGCCATGAACAGTTCTTGCGCTCGCATCAATTTCAAATCTACGACAAAGCGAGTCCAGGTTGTGCATTGTTCCTGGTCTCTGTCTTTTGGATAACTCAAGTGAATCTATGATAGAGCAATTATCTTCAATAATTTGGTCAGTATTCATTAACCTTAACTCGTTATTAAGAAAGCCCAAATCAAAGGGTGCGTTATGAATAACCAGTGTAGCCCCTTCAATGTATTCTAGAAACTCTATAGCTACTTCCTCGAACCTGGGTTTGTCAATCAAGAAACTGTCTTTAATGCCGTGAATTCTAACAGATTCACCAACATTTCTATCTGGCTGAGTGTATTGGTGATATTGTGAATCAGTGATCTCTCTATCGATAATCTCTACGCAACCAATTTCAATAATTCGGTGACCTTCAGAGGGTTCAATTCCTGTGGTTTCTGTGTCAAGTACAATTAGTCTTTCCATGATGGAATTATTGAGGTAATTTTCGTGTAAAATTGCTTCATTTTATCGTATTAGAGTTTAAGTTATGGCAAGAGTTACTGTAGAAGAGTGTTTAGATTTCGTTGATAATCGTTTTGATTTAGTGTTGGTGGCTGCAAAGAGGGCACATCAGTTAAGTTCTGGAGGTTATAGGTCAACCCTAGATGTTGGCAAAGACAAACCAACCGTCGTTGCTCTAAGAGAAATCGAAGCTGGTCTTATTGATAGCTCAATTTTGACTGAGGAGTATGAAATGGAAGTAGAACTCTCAGCCCAAGAAAAAGCTGCAGACAATGAAAAGATGGCTGAAATAGAAAAAGAGCTGACAGCCACTGCGATCGATGCCTCTGTGGATGAGATAAGCGAGCTAGAGTAGTAAAATACTTTACCATTTGAAAAAATGACGCTTCTGCGTCATTTTTTTTTGCACAGATTTATTTTAACTAGGTATTATTAATCAGTCATTAAACTATAAAAATACCATTATGAAAAACTACCCTGTTGCCAAACCAGATGTTAAAGCTTTATGTGATGCAGCGACTTATGAATCAATGTATGCCGAATCTATTAACGATTCAGATGCATTTTGGGCAAAACAGGCTAAAGAGTTTTTGCATTGGACTAAGGAATGGGACCAGGTTTCTGATGTCGACTATAACGAAGGGAAGATTGAGTGGTTTAAGGGAGCCGAGCTAAACGTTGCATATAACTGTATTGACAGGCATTTACCTGAGAGAGCAAACCAAACAGCGATTATTTGGGAGTGCGATGATCCGAATAAGAGCGAATCAATAACTTACCAGCAGCTTTACGAAAGGGTATGCCTTTTCGCTAATGGGCTTAAAAAATTAGGAGTCACCAAGGGTGACAGGGTCTGTTTGTACATGCCAATGATTGTAGAGGCTAGTGTAGCGATGCTTGCTTGCGCAAGAATAGGAGCAATACACTCAGTCGTATTTGGAGGTTTTTCACCTGAAGCATTGAAAGATAGAATCTTAGATTCAGAGTGTAAAGTTGTTATTACCGCTAACGAGGGGGTTCGTGGAGGCAAGTCAGTACCACTTAAGGCTAATGTAGATATGGCAGTCAATGGTTGTGATTGTGTTGATGCTGTTGTTGTAGTTCAGCATACCGACAATGACACCGATTGGGGTGAAAAAGATGTTTGGTATCATGAACTTATAAGTGGCCTTGATGCCGATTGCCCATGTGAAAGCTATGACGCTGAAACGCCGCTATTCATTCTATATACTTCCGGTTCAACTGGAAAACCTAAGGGCGTTGTACATACCTCTGGTGGTTACCTTCTCTATGCTGCAATGACGCACAAATACACATTCGATTATCAGGAAGGTGATATTTATTGGTGCACAGCTGACGTTGGATGGGTGACAGGTCACTCATATATAGTGTACGGACCTTTAGCTAATGGAGCCACTACTTTAATGTTTGAAGGCATTCCAACCTACCCAGATGCTTCGCGTTTTTGGCAAGTTGTCGACAAACACAAGGTAAACACTTTTTATACAGCACCAACAGCCATCAGGGCTTTGATGGGAGCTGGAAATGGTTTTGTAGAGCAAACATCTAGATCCAGTCTTCGTATACTTGGGACTGTGGGTGAGCCTATAAATCCAGAGGCCTGGGAATGGTACTACAATGTTGTTGGTAGCGGAAGGTGTCCGGTAGTAGATACATGGTGGCAGACAGAAACTGGTGGACATATGATAACTCCATTGCCTTACGCTACACCATTAAAACCAGGTTCAGCATCTAAACCATTTTTTGGTGTTGAGCCACAAGTAGTCAATGAGAAGGGCGAAGTGCTGGATGGAGAGGCTGAAGGTATTCTAGTTCTAGCTAGGTCTTGGCCAGGTCAAATGCGTACCCTTTATAATAATCACGAGCGCTTTATGGAGGCTTACTTCTCTTCCTTTCCAGGCAAATACTTTGCAGGAGACGGAGTTAAACGTGACGCAGATGGATATTACTGGATCACCGGTAGGGTGGATGATGTGCTAAATATTTCTGGTCATAGGCTTGGTACTGCTGAGATTGAGTCTGCTCTAGTGCTCCATGAGAGTGTTAGCGAGTCTGCTGTTGTCGGCATGCCTCATGACATTAAAGGTCAGGGAATATATGCTTACGTCTCACTTATGAGTGGTGTTGAGCCTTCAGATGACTTAAGGAATGAGTTGGTACAACTTGTTAGAAGAGAGATAGGCCCTATCGCTACTGTTGACAAGATTCAGTTTGCTCCAGGCCTACCTAAAACTCGTAGCGGCAAGATTATGCGAAGGATACTACGAAAAATTGCTGAGAATGATTACGATAATCTGGGAGACACCTCAACACTGGCAGAGCCTGAAGTTGTAAATGATTTGATAAGTAACAGAGTTAGTTAATCAGAGTCTGTATTAACGCAAAGCTCTCTATAGATGCTTTGGGCATCTTTGTCAGTAGAAGTTATAATTCCAAAGGCCTCTATATCTTGGTTAGTTTGGTTCATTATGTCTATACAGTAGTTATTAATTTCTTCCTCGGTAAAGCCTGCAAGGTACACAGAATACCTTATACCAAGGCCATCTTCAGACTTTCTTATTCTGTCAATGCTGTTGGTTATTATTATTTTATTTTGCTTAGATATAGTTTCCCTGATACTAGATAAATGCTCCTCAGTTAATTTTAAATTTGCTTCAGCGGCATGTAAATTTCTTTCAGTTAATTGTAGCTTTGCTTCAGCGGCATGTAAATTTCTCTCAGTTAATTTTAGTTTATCTGTAGTAAGGTTAATTTTTCCCAAGGCCTGAGATAATTCGAATATCTTAAATTCGTTTTCAGTCAGCGCAGAAGTTAACTGGTTTCCAGTTGCAAATAGCTCATTCTTAATTAAAGTAATCTCATTATTTAATACCTTAGTTTTACTCTTTAGTGCATTGGATGCGTTTCTCTCTTTATTTATTCTCTTATTAAGATTGGTCTGCTTACTTATCGATAAATCCAAGTTATTTTGAGTTGACTTTAGTTCACTTTCAACACTTAACAATGAACTCTGTAAACTCTTTACGAGAGATAGGGCTTCGTTAGCGCGTACCTTTTCATCCTTAAGTACTGAAACTTTAATTCTTTCCATAGAAAGTTCTCTCTTAACTTTGTTCAGTTGAGAGTTTTTTTCTATGAGCTGTATCTCTACTTCATCAATATTTCCACATGAACTTGGTTGCATCATTGGTTCTGTTTCTGGGCAAGACATAGCACTAGTTTTTTCAGTATCATAACTAAATTTAAGTGAATCTATCTCGTCATTTTTTTGGTTTAGTTTTTTTGTAAGCTCGAAGACGTTATTTTGAAGCTCTTTAATAAACGAGTCCTGCCCTTTGACGTTATTTTGAAGCTCTTTAATAAACGAGTCCTGCCCTTTGACGTTATTTTGAAGCTCTTTAATAAATGAGACCTGCTCTTTTTTATAGTTAGTTGAAGTTGTGTTGGTATCCAGAACATCACTATTAGCTTCTTTAAGGGACTTCTGAAGATCGTGAATTGTTTCTAAATGGGAACTGACAGAGCCTTCATGAGATCCTTTTAGATCTTTTATTTGCTGGTTGTATTGGGACTCGATACTGGCTAACTGTTCGCTGTGTTCGCTTTGTGTATTATCTATTTGATTGTTGTAGAAAAAATAAACAAATATGAGAGCAACACCTAGCAGTATTGACACTAATATTGATTTTTTTTCCATAACACTTTACCAGTTAAATGAATAAATAATCTGTGAACACCATTGTATACTAGAATTACATACTATTTAGTTGTTTTAACCAACCTGCAACTTCCTTGGCGTAGTAGGTTAGAATTGCATCGGCACCGGCTCTTTTAAATGACAGTAGTGTCTCCAAAACCACTTTTCTCTCTTCTATCCACCCATTTTCACTTGCAGCTTTGAGCATAGAATACTCGCCACTAACCTGATAAGCGAAGGTAGGCATTGCAAAATTTTGTTTTACTTGATGGACTATATCTAGGTAAGGTAGGCCTGGCTTTATCATAACTATATCTGCACCTTCATCTATATCTAGGGCGACCTCTCTCATTGCTTCATTACTGTTAGCGGGGTCCATTTGGTAAGTATCCTTGGTAGATGTTCCTAGGTTTTTAGATGAACCTACAGCATCTCTAAATGGGCCATAATAGCTCGAGGCATATTTCGCTGAATAAGCTAAAATTTTAGTATTAATTTGGCCATTCTCTTCCAGACAGTCTCGAATCGCTCCAATCCGACCATCCATCATATCTGATGGCGCGACAATGTCTGCACCTGCCTTGGCATGTGACAGTGCTTGTTTAACTAATACATCTATTGTTTCGTCATTGATGACATAGCCTGCATCATCAATCAATCCGTCCTGACCGTGTGTCGTAAATGGGTCAAGCGCAACGTCAGTTATCACTGCCAGATCTGGAAACTTTTCTTTAAGCCCTCTAACAGCTCTTTGGGATAACCCGTCAGGGTTATATGACTCCTTCGCGTCTATTGATTTTTTCTCGTCTGGGACAACTGGGAATAGGGCTACAGCTTGAATATTAAGGTCAACTAACTCTTGCGCCTCTAACATTAATTGATCAATGCTCAGCCTTTCTATTCCCGGCATAGAGTCGACACTTTGGCGTTGGTTTTTACCTTCTACAACAAAGATTGGATATATCAAGTCGTTAGTTGTAAGGGAATTTTCTTGCATAAGGTTACGCGTGCTTGCGTGTTTTCTCATGCGACGTAATCTATGAGTTAAAATAGTCATTCTATTAATTAATTAATAATTCACTCAATTATACAACAATGCAACAAATAAGCGAAACACATAAAAAAATGTCAAGCGTAAATGACGCTTTTATTAAACCATTTCCTAACTCTAGAAAAATTTATGTTGACGGTACTAGGGATGACATTAAGGTGCCAATGAGAGAAATTACTCTAACTGACACTATAGGAGATTTGGCTGAAGGGAATGACCCAATCCATGTCTATGACACTTCTGGAATTTATACCGACCCTACA